>JAABUV010001397.1_pt1 | contig 35053 bp, 63 predicted proteins | sample 5559971 | NCBI WGS metagenome assembly JAABUV01 (sample SAMN10711881, study PRJNA513362) | rock metagenome | isolation source: Antarctica rocks | place: Antarctica: Victoria Land, Knobhead nord | collected 2015-12-19
CGCCCGCCTCGGCGCGCTTGGCTCACCCGGCGCTCCACGCACGCACGCACGTTCGCGACCACCGGGCCCACGCTCGAGCCCGCCCTGCCAGCACGGGGCGCGTGACCAAAGGTCCCGGCCGCCACGCGTGCGGCGCATGCCGCTCGGGCCGTCACGCACCAGCCCCGCCAGCGCCCAGCAGGCTCCCCAGTATCAATAAGGTAGCTGGCTCAGCGCGCAGCGGCGACCACGTGCGATGTGGCAGCCTCACGTCCCGCGCAGTGCACTTTGCTGCGCCGCCCGCGCGCCGGCGCGCACCAGGCCTGCGAGCGCCTTCAGGCACTCGGTGACCGCCGGGTGCTCGACCGCGGACGCGACGACGTGCGGCGTGGCGCCCGGGCGGCGCGCGCGCCAGGCCAGCGCCGCGCCTGCCAGCGCCCAGTTGTTGGACTCGGTGCCGCACGCCGTGAACACCACTTCGCCGGGGTGCGCAGCGCCCACGAGCGCCGCGACGGCCGCCCGCGCGTCCTCCAGCGCGCGCTTGCTCTGCGCCGCGCCGCGCGGCCTGTGGCGGGGCGAGTGGGGCGGGGGGCGGGACGCGTGCGCTGCGCTACCCGGCACCATCCCTTGGAGCAGGCGAGCCACGAAGGACCGGGCTACCTCAAACTGTTGCGGTCGCGCTGGTGGGGCAAGAGCTCGAGGCGCTGGAACAGGCGACGCTGGACAGGCGCGCGCCTTGCGGCCGTAGACGTGCGGGCTGGAGGGGTTGCCAAAGCACTCGCTCAGGAAGGGCGCCATGGCCTGGGCGACCTGTGGCGGAAAGCGCGCTGCAGCTTGACCAGCCACACCCCGTCCGACGCCATTGAGCATCATGCATGTGCGTGGCGCGCTGTATCAGACCTCCGGAAATATCGGCGTCGTGCCGTTGTAGTCCATGTAAACCGCGCCGCCGACGTGCGGCAGCGCGGAGCCCAGGCGCGATGGGGCCGGCACATGCGCCACCTTGTGACTCATGTGGCAGCGCAGCGCTGTGCGGCACTGCTGGCGGCTGCACAGCCGGAGCGGATACGCCCTGCGAGTCTCTATGCTTGCTATGTTTGTGAGGCGGGCGCACCGGGGACAGATGCAGATTGCAGGCTGTTTTTCAAGCCAGTGAAAGACAGCTGCGCCTGGAGGCAGTGTAGGAGCAGCACAACACTTTAAACGGTATTGCCTGCACGCATAGTCGAGGGTAGAGGAGTCTCCGGCAGAAGTATGTGGAGGCCCACGTTTGTTTAGCGAGCGCAGTACTGAAGGTTGGCTCAGCAACCAGCGTCCCTCGTCCTGTAAGGGAAAGGTAGAAGAGATTGAGCCCTTCACAAGGCTCCGGGCGTGAGCGGTGTCCCTAGCCCCTTGATAAAGCACCAGGTCAAAGCCGCCTTGCACAGTCCCGCCGAAACGCAGCAGTCCTGCCGCTAAGCAGCAGGCTCCTTTTCTGTGGCAGTAGCTGTAGCTGCTTATCAGGTAGTTTTACAAGCTGGCAGCGGGGGGCTGGCTACTATGCGGCCGGAGGGTTCCCAAACCTAGCATTTGATACCGGAAACTCATGCTCTGCAGCCAAAGTGCTCATCAGTCAATCTAAGCCGAAGCGTCCGCCGCGAGCAGCCCAACCTGCTATCGGGAGCAGAGTGTGCCTCGCGATGGGGAGCGTGGCGCCGATGCTGCTCGCGGCAGTAGCACTTGCTCTGGCCAGCATCACCGACGGCGCCATCACGTCCGTGGCGCTGCACAGGAAGAACGCTCAGCTGGACCACGTCGCGAGTCGCAGCGACCGGAACGTTGTATGTGCGCCCCGGCACGGCAGCTCGACTTGATCCCTTGGTCGGTTTTCAAGAGTCGATGGCGCGTGATACGCCGGCTGTGCAGCGTTAAGTATTTATGTATAGACATCTGGCATCAGGCAGTGCCAAGGCCTGCGGCTGGGTCTGCAGTGTGACTCTCATCAGCTGCTTCAGGTCAGGTTCAAGGAGACCGTTGTAGCATCTTACCATCGTATGGCTGTGCACATAGCGTTTGCTCTGGAGAGCTGCTAGTTCCACGTAGCATCGATTGTGTGAGAGCCTGCACCGTGTGAGCCAGTGCCGGTATAGGTGTGCTGCGTTCTGCACTGCAAGAGCGATGAACTGCGCTCGTGGCTCTTGCGGACTGCCTGCGCACGCGCTTGCACCCACAAAGTGAAGCTCAGCGTGAGCAATGCTGCTGGGGGCGCGCAGACTATGGTGTATTCAATCTCGGCACGCCCGGCCACGAGTTCACAGGCTGCTTTGACACCGGCAGCTCAGACACCTGGTGCGCGAGCTGTGCTAGAGCACCGCGGCCGCTCTGCTGCACCACACCTGTGTAGTCACGTGACCCGGTTCTGACGCGCCGTGTTGCAGGGTACCGTCTGTTACGTGCGCGGGGCCGTCTTGCCTGACGCACGACCGCTTCAACCAGCTGGAGTCCAGCACATTCAGGGTGAGGCCGTGCCGGCCCCCGCACCAGCTGCTCCGTTCAGTCAGTGCATGGCCATGCGCAGGCTTGTCATGCCTGCAAGCCTCTGCTTCATGCGCGTCGCGGCCGCGGCTGACCCAGCGACGTGCCTGCCCGCGCAGATGACTGCGAGCTCTGGGCGCGCGCGGCATGTGGACAACAGCTTTGGGTCGACTGCATTTGGCCCGTTCTCGATCACATACGGCACTGGGCAGGTGGGGCACCAGCTGCATCGCACACATCATCGGCATGCAGCAAGAGAGATACATTGGTGCATGCAGCCTTGCATGCATGTGCCGCAACAGTCAGCACAGCCCGGGGGCCGGCCACCCGGGCGCCTGCCTTGCAGTTGCCTCGTCTCCAGAGCACAGGGCACGGCGCGCAGCCAGAGCGCTCGCGTCGAGCACCAGGCCGCACGCTCGCCCCAGGCCCCGGCCAGCCCTGGCCAGCCCCGGGCCGACCCTGAGCGCGCGCGCTGCTGCGGCAGGTGGTGGGCACGGTGGCGTCGGACACGCTGTCCGTGGGCACCAGCCCGGCCATCACGGTGCAGAACCAGGGCTTTGGCCTCGTCTTCCACGCGTCCACCGACTTCCTGGGCGTGTCGTGCGACGGCCTCTTCGTGCGCCCCCCCTGGCCGCCCTGGTTCTCACGCCTCCAGGCAATGCGTCACAGTGCTCGAGGCCCGCGATAAATTCCTTTGTTGTTTGAACCTTTGTTGTTTGAAGATTGGCTATGACTGGTCGAAGGGTTCCACGGTGCGCTGACGGCCTGTGCGCAGCCCCTCCTTAAAGACTCAGGACACTGTTTAGTCTTGCGACATAAAAATCGCAGCCACACAACGGCTTTTGCTGCATGCGAGCGAGCAGCGCTGACAGCGGTGGCGGGGGCGGCAGGGCCTGGGCTTCCCGGCGCTGTCCAACCTGAAGACCGTGCCCGTGTTCTTCAACATGATTGACAACGGCGATCTGGACGCCAACACCTTCGGCATCTTCCTCAACCCGGCGCCCACCGTGGAGCCGGCGGGCGAGATCACGTTCGGCGGCGTGAACACCACGCACTTTGCGGGCGAGCTCTTCGAGGTCCCCGTGGTGAAGAAAACGTGCGCCCCTTTTTGCAGTGCGCTGCGCTTGTCTGCGCCTGAGTCCACCCCTGCCTAGGTCGACCGGCTTCTCCTTTGGTCCTAAACATCTATTGGAGATGCAAAGGAGGGTCTTATGGGTGCTGAAACACATGGGCTGCAAGGCATGTGACATGCGCTGCATGTCACATGCCGAGAGCCGGGAGCCCGGCGACAAGCCCCTTGCTGAGCGGGTCGGGCGCGCACAGGTACTGGGTGGTGGGCCTGGCGGGCCTGCAGGTGGCCGGCGGCACGGTGCCGGGCGCGGGCGAGCAGTTCCCCAGCTCTGCCAAGCAGGTCATCCTGGACTCGGGCACCTCGGCGCTGCTGGTCAGCAAGACCGACGCGGACAGCATCCACATGGCGCGCGCCCCTGCCCCTGAACCTACCTCCCGCTGCCAGGCACGCCTGGTGCATGATGCGGCCCGGCCAAGGCGCGGCCTTCGGCGGAGCGCCCCTGCCTGGCCGCATGCATATGTGGCGCTGCCTGGGGGCGCAAGCCTGCCACATCAGCAGGATGGGTGTGACTTGCTCCAAACTTGGCTGGCCAGCCCGCTTCCCTGCTCCTCCATGGCAGCTTGCATGCGCGCACCGCCAGCGCCCTCAGCTGAATACCCGCAGCCCTCTGTGAAATCAGCTCAAGTCACTTCCAGGTCGCCTGCTGCCAGGCAAGCACTACCCGCACGCAACACCTTTGCTGCGGCTGGCTGACGCGGACCCCGGTGCGCGCAGCGGATCCCCGGTCTCACGAAGACGGTGAACGGCATGTGGATGGTCGACGGCGGCTGCGCGAACGTGCACACGCTGCCCTCGGTCTCCTTCAACCTGGGCACGGCGGACGCGCCCAAGTACTTTGACATCCCGCCCATCCTGTGGACCAAGCCGGTGCGCCTGCGGCCCCAGTGCACGCGCGTTTCGCCGCGCGCGCTGTTCCGGAGCGCGGCCTGGAGCACCATGCGGGGAAGCCACCGCCCTGCTCTCAGCGTGGCCAGCGTTGCGCGCATTGCTGTTGCAGTGCATGCAGAGCACTTAGCACAGGGCCGGGCAGTCCCGAGCTGCATGCTATTTCCTGCTGTCGGCGGCGGATGCCGCATGGCCCTCCTGGCAGAGACACGAGCCCTGGGACGTGAGCCGCCGGGCGCGCGCGGCGCAGGTGGCCGGCGAGACGACCGGCGACATGACCGGCGACTGCATCAGCCTCATGTTCCCGGGCACGAGCGACGCGGAGATGATCCTGGGCGCGCCCTTCCTGCGCGCCTGGTACACCGCATACAGCTACGACCCCGTCACCAAGGCCGCCAAGGTCGGCCTGGGCAAGCCGCTGGCGCTCGCGCAGCTCATCGCCTCGACCTAGCTCACGTAACCCCCCGCCCGCCCCCCCCGCGCGGGTCTAGATACGCACCACCCACTTGAGCGCGCCGGCGCGCTGCGGCGCCGCGCGCGCGGCGCAGCGCCCCGGCGCCGAGTATGCCCCGTGAGGGCACGGCCTGAACAGGCGCCCCTGCAGCGCCAGAGCGGTCAACCAGGGAGCCCAGTTCGGCGCACTCGGCGGTCCGCGCCCGCACTTGCGGGGCGGGCCGCCCTCATAGCTATCTGCCCGCTCACACGCCCGTCGGCTATTATGGGCATGCTTTGCAGCCCTAATGCAACGGGCCGCCGACATGTCATGTGATGTGTGTCCCTGCGTCTGCCCTGACTGTTGAAAGTTGTGTGTCCAAGGCGGGAGGTCCTCCCGTCGCATGGTTTTGAAGCAGTGCTGTGACTGTCCGTGTGTCTGGGGAGCACCCGTCCAATGCCTGCCAGCTTGCCCTGGGTCCCAGATGCGTGGGCGCCGCGTTGTATGTGTGCAGCATTTTTGCACATGGAGCAGCTCTATGTAGGGAGTGTCAGCGCACGAAGTATGTAAATGCAACAGTTGGTGAAACGCAGTCCAGTTGCATGGGGTTGTTTGCTTATCAATAGCGGCCCTTACCCGTGCAAGCGCACACACACTTTAACACGGTTGGAGGCGACAGAGCGCAGCTCATACGACAGGCGTGCTCGCGTTGATGCCACCAAATCCTGCAGGGCACTGCTGAGGCAAAGCAGGCCGGACAGATCATTCAACCCTGGCACATGCACTTCATTGTGGAGCATGCCAGCATACAACAGCGCTGGCTTGCGACACGGCCGCTCTCACTCTCTTCTTGGCATGCGTTGTGCGGCCCAGGCCCCGAATCACCCCTTGCGCATGTTCATGCCGGCGCGGATGACCTCGTCCACCAGCAGCAGCTGCGACGCCACGACTGGCGCGCTGTCCAGGACCTGCGCGCGGCGGGCAGGGTGGCGGTGGGGCGCGCGCCACGGCACACAGCGCGTGGAGGTGCCATCCAGACAAGAGCGAACTCGCTCTGCATGCGCCAGCATCAGTCACTGTAATATCCATACAGATCGAGCGGCTCGTTTTGGGCAGCCCCTTATGCAGAGAGTATCTGCGACGGGGCCTGCGGCAGGGGCGGAACACGGCTGCAGCAGACTGACACGACCGGGCAGGGCACACGGGCTCACGGTGCATGCGTGCACAGCCGCACTCTGCGCACGCAGCGCGCCGAGCGCCCCAACGGGGTGCGGCGCCTCCGCCATGTCCATCGCAACCGTTGCTGTCTGCGCTTATGTGTGTGTGGAGTAGGGTATTTTAGGTTGGGGGTAGGGTGTGCCAATGCCGTGTCATACAGACGCGCGCGCCTGGCGCTTGACGAGGTAGTTGTCATAAATGCCAGCGGTCGCGGGGTCGCACGGGTCGCCGGTCGCGATGTCGATGCCCGCCGTGCCGCCGCGCGCCACCTCCTCCTCCAGCGCGAGGATGGTGTCCTGCGCGGCCGGCTCCCCCAAGCGCTTTGGCAGCCAGGCGCTGCGCCCCGCGGCGTCACCAACCACGCAGACCGCCGCGAGCCTGTCCTCCCAGGAGCTCACATGCGTGCGCCCCCCACGGACCGCACACATGAAGCGCAGCAGCAGCAGCCCCGCTGGCCCGCGCCCGGGCGGCGCGCCTGCGCGTCGTAGCCGGAGTTCTCCGCCAGCGTCTTGGGCACGCCCAGCAGCGCCTCGGCAAAGGCGGCCACGCCCAGCTTGGCGCGCCCGGCGACCTCCTTCCGCGTCACCTCGCGCAGGTGGTGCGCGGCGGCCACCTGCGCGGCGCGCGGGGCCTGGGCGGTGGGCAGGTTTAGGGTTAGAGCAGGGTAGCTTTTGGTTGGCGGGCGCGCGGCCCGCCTGGAGGCGCCGCGCGTGGCGCGCCGAGCCCGGCCGGCTGGAGCGCCCCCGTCTGAGCCAGGCCGGGCCGCTCGCCTGCGCGTCAGCTGCTGCATGCACGTGCACAAGCTTGGCGCCACAGCTCTCATGGCACACATGTTGATTAGAGCATGACGGACGGGGTGCCCGCGGCCAGCGCCGCCCCGCGTGAAAGCCCGCATCACGGCCCACGCCGCTCAGGGGCACAGCAGAAGCACGGCGCTGAGGCAGGGCTGCATGCGCACTGCGCAACGCACTGCTCATGCAATGCAGGCAGGCGCGGCGGCGCGCCGGCGCCGCACCTCGAATGCGCCGGCGCCGGGCACCACCGCGCCGTCCTCCACCGTGTTCTTCACGGCGCGCAGCCCGTCCCGGATCGCGTCCTTAATCTGCGCGCACACGCGCCGCCTTGGCAGGGCGCGCTTCTGCATGTCCTGCTGCGCACCAGTGCCCACCAGGTGCACCTGACAGTTTATAAACTTCCGAGGCAAGACCCTTCTGTTGGATGTCATCGCGCGTCCCCAGTGACCTGCGGGGACACACTAGGAGCAACAGTGGGCTGCATAGTTCCGTGGCTGTTGAAAGCCGTGAAGCCCTGGAGCAGGGGTCAGCTGGCAACCGCAAGGCCAGGCCTTGAGATGTAATAGCTGGCGTGCAGCCGCCAGCGGAGGCCTCCAGACTGTACAACAGGAGTGCGCCGCGAGCCGCAGCCCCGGCGGCCTGGGCCGCTGCACGGCAGCCATGCAGCCTGCAGGCTGCAGGCGCCCGGCACCCGAGGTGTCCGCCGGCGGCATGCCCGGCACCCGAGGTGTCCGCCTGGCATCACGGCCGCCGGCGGCCGGCGCGGGGGGCCGCCTGCGCGCGCGCCTGTGCAAGCGTGTGGTCCGCCGGGCCCTTGATCAGGATGGTGACGCTGTGCGGGTTGCGCACGCCCTCCACGAACGTGTACTTCTCCTCGCCCAGCACGTGCTCGTACACCAGCCCCGCGTGGCCCAGCGCGTCCGGCGCCAGCTCCTCCACGCTGTTTACTGCGAAGCCTGGGCGGCCGGGCGCGGCGCTGTTAGGCTCATGGCGGTAGGGTTAGGATGGGGTAGGGTTGGGCTATCCAGGCGCTGCCTTATCAGTGTCTGCCCTGCCTTTGTAGTGCGCGCGTGCGGCCGGGCCTGCCTCTGGAGTGCTGCCATGCTCTGAGCAAAGCAGCAGGCGCACGCTGTGACCAGCTGCCCGCCCCACGAGCCCCCGGGGAGTGCGCTGCCCCGCCATGGAGGGTAGGTTGGTGCTTGAGCGGCCACCAAGTCGCAGAGCAGCACGCTCCCCTCCGCTGTGACCAGCTGGCCGCCCCATGAGCTCGAGGGCCACGCTGCCCCGCATAGGCGCTGGCGCAGGGTGCGCCTGCGGCCCCGCGGCAGGGCGGGGTAGGGTGCCGCCGCACCGCCGCACGCGAGCGCCAGGCGCTCCATGTTGCGGCGCTTGGCGCGCCGCAGCGCCAGGATGCCCTCCTTGGCCAGCAGGTCGAGCGACATGGGGTCGATGCCCTTCTGGTTGATCACCACGAAGCCCTGCCCGCTGGCGCCGCACACCTGCGCGCGCCGCGCACGGGCTCGCGGGGCCGGCGGGGCTCGGCCCCAGCTTACGCGGACCTGCAGCCAGGTGTCAGGATCTGCATGCAGAGCAGCTTCCGGAGGGCCTGCACGCCCTGGCTTGACCCTGGTGCAGGCCCTACCCGGCCCCGCGAGCTACTCTGTTCAGACGGAACAAGCCGCTGGGCGCAGCGCGCAAGCCGGGGCACCGGACCCTGCGCGCCGTGCGCCAGAGTGGGCCTTGGCCCTGCGCGCAGCAACGCGACAAGCCTCTTCCGGGGAAGGGGAGAGGGGGCGGCTGCGCGGCTCGGCGCGGCGCGCCTGGCGCTTGAGGTCGATGACCTTCTGCACGCGCGCGTCGACGACCGCGCGCTCGGCCGCCACCAGCTTCTCGCGCTGCTCCGCGCTGCTGTAGAAGAAGCCCGCGTTCACCTGGGCGGCCAGGCCAGGTTGGGACCCTAACCACAACCCTGACCCTGCACCCGTGCTCACGTGGGGGCACGTGAGCACGCAAGGCCTGCGACACTCCCGGCGGACCCGCGCGCCTGCAGCTACCCAGCGGATGACGAGCGGTGCGGGGCCAGCCTGCCAGGCGGCCGGCATGAGACTGAGTGTCTCAGCTTCACTGGGGCCAGCACGCAGCGTGGCGGGATGAGCCTGGTGAGCCTGGTAGCTGCTCCGCGCATGCGAGGCAGCCCTCGAGCAGGCGTGCCGCACGCTTTCTACTCTTCCCTAGGGCGGCTGGAAGACGCCTAGGACTCCGGCTCCTACGCATCTGGCCGCGGGCGGGCGTCCCAAGGCTTCAGGGGCGCGCAAGCATAACAATTCAGGACAGCCTGCCTCGCACGCGCCGCTGCGCATGGTGCACCGCGCCAGCGGGGCGCAGGGGCCGCGCCTCCGATTTCTCGTACTCCAGCGATACGTTGCAGGTCAGGATGTGCGCATCCTCCACGCGCCGCGGCATGTCCGGGTGCCGGCTGCCGTGGTCCAGCACCAGCCCGCGCACCAGCCGCGTGTCCTTGTCCAGCTTGTGCCGCATGTGCATCAGCTCCACCTGCCGCGAGCGTGCTCCCGGCGCTGAATGCGCCCATCATGCCCTACCATACCCTGTCCGTCACGCGCCCCACGCGCATTGAGCCAGCAGTACCTGCTGCGGCATGCTTGGCGCTGGGAGCGGCCTGGCATCTCCCTGCAAGCACAGCAGCCTGCCCCAGACCCACCTTACTAAGTGTATGACGCGCCGTTAGCACGTGGGGTCTCATTCGCGGACAGGGCATGTTGAACTGTTCTTCTTCCACACACACAGGGCACAGGCAGGCAGCGTGCGACGGCCCTGAGCGCATGCCGTGACCAGGCCGGCGGGCGCATCAGAGCCGCATGCAGCGGGCGCCGCGCGCGCCATGAACAGGTCGATGGGCTCGTCGGGCTTGCGGATGGTCAGCACGGCGTCCACGACGATGTCGGTCAGCTGGTCCGCCAGCGCCTCGTACACCTTGGTGCGCAGGCTCGTGCGCGCCACGCAGCGCAGCAGCTCGCGATCGCCCGGCGCCGCGGGCACCTTGAAGCTCTCCAGGAACTTCAGCGCGGCCTTCTTCGCAGCCTCGTAGCCCTGCGCGCGCGCGCGGCGCACGCGCATCGTTTCCTCTGGCGCCCCTGCTGCGCGCTGTGCACGCTCGCTGCGGTGTGTGCTTTGCTTTGTGGATGTTTATCCCGCACACGGCAGAAATAACGCACTGGCTGCCTCGATGCTGGCCTGCGCGTGCGCCTGCCCTGCTTGCTTTCCATGCCTTGACAGACCCCTCACACGTGCATGCTGCGTGCCACGAGCCTGCAGCGCAACCAGCTCGCCGCTCCACGGCAGGCTGCCGTGAAAGGGAGAGCAGGGCTGCGTGGTTGGCTTGCGGCTCGCAGGAGGCCGTTGGGCGTGCCTCCACAATGACGCGGGGGTGAGTCCCCTCGTTCAGGTAGCGCTCTGCTTGTTTCATCAGCTCGCCAATGAGCAGCACCGTCGAGGTCGTGCCGTCTCTGCAGGCCGGCGGGCGCGATTACCAGCTTCAGCGGGGCCGGAGCGTCTGCGTGGGCTGGCGCCGGGCTGCTTGTAGGGATGCGAGGTAGGGCAGCGGTGCCCGGCGTGGGCGCACCCTGTGATGTCGTCCTGGGCGACCGCCGTGCGCGCAATCATTACGGCTGTGGGATTCTGGATCTGCATCTCTCGCAGCAGCACGTTGCCGTCCTTGGTGAGCTTGATGTCTGCACAGAGCCCGTGCCATGCTTAAAACAAAGCTCGCTGCTGCGGAAGTGCAGCGAGTTTGCAGGCATAAGCTCCGCATGGGCGCACCACCAGAGCCGCCGACCAGCATCTTTATTGTGCCCTTTGGGTCCAGGTTGGTCCGCATGACGTCGTGCAGGCCCTTGGCCGCGTTGATGTTCATGAACAGCGCAGCGGTGCGGCCCATCACCTCCGCCTTGGAGTTGAGAGACTTGACCGCCATGGCTCCACACCTTCAGCTCCCGGCAGCCGCAGCACAAACTCAGTGCCTAGAAGGCCCCGTGCAGGCTGCTGTGCAGTCGATCAACGCCAGGATGTCCGAGCCCAGGATCCTGCGGCATGCATAAGCGCGTCTGGGCTATGTGCGAGGTCAGGCACAGTACGAGTGGTACACTGGGGAGTTGTTCAAGCTCGGCCGAGAGTTTAGACTGTTACAGTGAGCCAGGTAGGGCTGCGGGAGGCAGCGCCTACCTGCAACGGCCGCCATTGTGCCTGCTCTCACCCCCCGTTAAGCCTGAAATCTGGGGGGCCCACCATCTAGCCGCAAGCACCTCCAGGGAGCGCGAGCCAGAGACATCGCTCACATAACTACTCCAGCACATCGTCTTCTTCCTCAAGCTACTCGCCACATCGGGACTGTGACCTGCACCTCTTAAGCTTCACGCGTGATTTGAAGAGATGGACGAGGAAGCGCTGAAGGGCTTTGAGGAGCGTGCAGGCGCTGCGGAGCAGCGGTTAGCGGCGCTGGAGAGCTCCATGGCCAGCAGCAAGGGCGAACCTGGTGCAGCTCTCTCTCTGCTGAGCTTGAGAAAACTGCTTTACTATTTACTGTCGCGATTGGCGTATGGGGGCTACACACGTCTGACGCAACCTGCAGGCACAACGTCTGGCCCTGGTGACGCTTCGCCAGAGCTGCACGCGGCCCTAGCACAGGCACATGAGCAGAACAAACAGGTACGTATCTTTGTGTGCCCAGGCTTCTAGAGACGCATGCTTGCGTGCCTGACCAGCGCAGCGGCGTGCAGCTGGAGGCAGAGAGGAGAGAGCTGCAGACTCAGGTGGAAAAATTACGCTATCGCATAGATCTGCTGGTCGCCTCTGTGCGGGAAGGCGATGCCAACCTCAAAGTCGCGCTCAGCACAGACGCCGACGCTCGTGCTGCATTAGCACAGAAGCTTGCACACATGTGCCTGTAAGCTGTGATGCAATCAGTATGTGTTATTCAGCCACCAGCTTTACCTTGCCTCTCTCGCCACTGGCTGCATGCGCATCACCAGTTTTCACACGGCATGCTGTTTCCAGACATGCTTGGAGACGGCAGAGTAAAGATAGTTTGTTCAACACCTGCCTTCATGCATGGGGCACACGTCTCAGCAGGCAAGAGCTTGCATAGGCCCAGCAAGAGACAGAGAAAGAATAGCGTGAGATGGCACAGCAGCTCACTACCTACTCTGCCACCCCGCCCCTTGCCTGAGGTACAACTGAGAAGTCGACGTCGAGGCAAATGAGCGGCGCGGTGGGGTCGGCGCCCACCGCCGACAGGCGCACAGTGTACGGGCCCTACACGCGCCGCGACACGCAAATAACCTTAGAGACTGGACCACCTGAGTGCTGCCAGGTGGGGTTGCTGCGGTCTCGCGCACCGGCGGCGTGATGATTGGGAAGGGCTCCTCCAGCTTGACTGTGAGCGGGCCCTTCTCCACAGGGCACTGCGTCACGTCGCACAGGTCCTGCGACTGCGTGTAGATAGGGAAGCCGCGGTAGGACACGCCAATGTCCAGCGTCCCAGACTCAAGCCCAGTATCTGCAAGCGTACATACAGGTCAAGCCGCCCTTACTAGCTGTGCATGTGTGGCACACATCAAGGTGGCTATGAAGCCGCAGCAGATGCGCGGGCTTGATTGCATACTCATACACAGCGTGTAAAAGAGCACCACATGAAAGGCACAGCAGGCCAGTGCCGAGCGTGCGCTGCTGCGCACCGGCAATAGCCTCCACGATAAACACCGCAGTCGAGCCTGGGTAAGGCGGGTCTGGCAACAGCGTGACGTTGTTTATCTTGCCCTGGCTGCTCACGTCTGCGCAGGCCTTCCAGGAGAAGGCGCTGCTGCCTTGCAACAGGCCCAGCAGCACCGCCAGGACAGCGAGCCTGAGGGCTGCTGTCATGGTGGTAAGGCTTTGACTGTCAGTGAGTGCTTTAGATCCGAATGCCTCTGATGAGACCTTGTCGGTGCAAGCTAGACCTGCCAACAGTTTTGCGTGACTTGAGCATATTGTACCCTGCTGACATACCCTAGGCTCACCCCTTTAAAGTCTTGAGAAACGTCCCTGGTTAGAGCAAAATACTCGCAAAGCGCCCACCAGTGCTACAGACTACAACCTTTTACGCACTAAGTTATCGAAACTTGTAGAGCGACAGTGGAGTGTGGGGCGTGCACCACGTAGCGCGGGCCCCCTCCTGGGGCCCTGCGGTGATGATCAAGCCCGGGGGCCGCAGGCGGCAAGTGCAGCAGTGCGCAGCCGTGGAGGATGTGCTGTCGCCAGCGCTGGCTGGTCAAAGCCAGCGCAACCTGCTTCCCAACCTGTGCGAGGGCCAGCTGCTGGACCTGCACAGGCGTGGCCGAGCCACGCTTCTGGGGGCACCAGGGGCACCACTATGAGGCTCGGCGGGAGCTATGAAGCTCCATGTGGATGGTGCTAATGCCAGACGTGGAGCAGGACACGCAGCAGTGCTCCCTTAGATGGCTGACGGCTTGCAACTTCCTAGTAATAGTGCTTGACTGTACTTGAGACAAGGAGCCGCTTAATAATTGTATGGCCAATGTGCGCCATCGCTCGCCGTGCTGAGGCATAGCCTGCTTTTACTGTCAGAGTGCGGTCAAGCGGCCAAATGCTTGTGATGTGCTGTGACGCTGGGCTCCGATGTGCACCTTATACAGGAGGGCAGTGGCAAGTGCCATGCCTGACCAGGTCAAAATAGCCGTGCTCCCAGGACGGCGCTGCCTCACGCTGCCCGAGGCCGCAGGGGGCAGCGGAAGCTGGCGCTGCGGCAGGCGCTGCTCAGCAAGCTGCCGGGCCTGCTGCGGGAGCGCGAGCTGCCGTGCCGGCGCTGGCAGCGATACGACAAAGCCTTTGCCTGCGTGCGCGCCTCCCACGCTTGCGCTGCCGGAGCCGTATCTCCTGCAGCTTCCTTCCTCCTTCCGTCCTCCTCTGGCACACTTATGCTGACAACGAACACAGAGTGCCTAAGGGTACTGTGCTGCGCAGGCGTGGCTGGACCCGGAGCACGTGGTCGTCGGCACAAAGTGCAACAAGCTGCTGCTGCTAAACACGCGCACGTACGCGCTGCGCGAGGTGGCGGCGCCGCCGGCGCCGCCGCGGCAGCCGCGCAGCAGCGAGGCGCCGGCCGAGGGCCAGGCGTACGGCAACTGCGGCATCCACGCCGTCGCGCTCAGCCCGGACGGCCGGCTGCTGGCCACCGGCGGCGCCAGCCCCAACGACTGCCAGGTCTACCGCGTGCGCGGCGGCGCGCAGCGCGGCGGCGCGCCCGCGCTGGCGCCCGCGCAGACGCTGGTGGTGCGAGCACTGCTGCACCATCATGTCGTGCGCGGGCTGCCTAGCGCCCTGCTGACTGCACCATATTGTAGCATCCGAGCGGCACCAAGGTATGGATGACGCGCAGGGCCACGACGACTGGGTGTTCGGCGTCGCGTGGATCACCGAGCGCCACCTCGTCACCGGTGACCGCACGCGCCATACGCCAAGCACTGCGACAACCGACAACCGCCTCACTTGCAACTAACTGTTAATGTGTTTGACCAGGCTCACGGGATCGGACCATTCGGCTCTGGTGCATGGACGAATACAGCGGGCGGCCCAACGTCCAGCCGCTTGTGATCCAGCATGAGAAGGTGGGTCAGCTTGGAGCGGCTTAGAGCCTTCACTGGGCTGCTTTCAGTGCAAGTTGTTGACACTCACAATTGTTGTGCCAGTGTTTGCCTCTAAACAAGCTTCCAACCCCCTTGGCACGTGTCCAGCATACGAGGCTGCCAAACAGACAAAACCCGATCGTCAGGCGGTCTGGCTGGTGTTACTCCCCATGTCACGCTTGCGCTTACGCACGGCGCTAACTGCGCACCGCGGCGCAGAGGGATAAAGTGCGGGACGTGCAGTACAGCCCGCAGCTGGGCCGCGTGGCGTCGCTGGTGACCAGCGGCGCCGTACACCTCTGGGACCCGCACCTGCGCCTGGCCCGCACGGTGCGCGCGCGCTGCCCGCCGCGCCCTGCAGGCGCTTGGAGCCCGTCGCATGGCGCCGCGCGCGTGTCTGCGCCTGCACAGCGCTGCTCCGCCCAGCACTGGTCGAACAGAGGCGACGCACCGCACACGGCGGCCCGCTGCCAGTGTCTGCTTCAATTGTGCGGACGCTGCGGCTGAGCAGTCGCACAGGGTATGGCCCTTACCCGAACCCTCATTCGCGGGCAGGTCAAGCTCAGGGTGGAGAAGGAGGTGGTGTGCATGGCGGTGGGCGACGGCCTGCTGGCCGTTGGGAGCCAGAGCCACGCGTCGCTGGTGGACCCGCGCTGCCAGGCGCCCGTGCAGGACGTGGCTTCGCTCGACACCGACCACGGTGCGGGGCCCCGGCACTGATGCGTGCCTGTCAGGCTCGGAGCCATAGACGCTAGAATGTGCTCAGTAGTGGTGGGATGGCGCTGCGACTTTACCTGCGCCGCTAAGGGTAGCGCAACGCAAGACGCACTTCTTGCCTGGTAGGCACTGTACAAATATTTTCCCACGTCAAAGGCTTACTCCTCCACCTGCAGCCACAAACACATTATGGAGCGTGATACTAGTTGTCCTGACAGTGACAGGGACAAGCACAGCTTATATTCATTCACACACCTAACATTTGTTCCACAGCGGGCGTTATTCCACCGCACGCGCCCGAAGCAGCACCGCTACTTATGCGTCACTGTTGATCGTTGCCATACCTGCTGTCTGCCGCCGGCCTGCGGCGGTGTGTTTGGCATGCCGGAGCTTGCGCCGCGCGTGCAGGCGTTCGCTCGCTGTGCTTCCTGGACCACCTGCTGTCGTGCGGCACCGGCCGCGGGCGCGTCTCGTTCTACGACCTCCGCGCCTCGGCCTGGCTGGACCTGGACCCTGACCCTGACCCTGACGCGCAGCCGCGCGGCGGCGTGCGGCGCGCCTGCGGCTTCCAGCAGCTCGGGCCCGGGTGGCTGTGCCAGACCGATCCCGTGTACCTGTGCGCCCCCCGCCGGTCATCTGGCAGTACAAGGCTGAGCTGTGTGAGAAACTAACATGCCGTGCTTGGCCAGTTACTCAGTGTGCCGTAGGGCCACGGAACCTTGGATGAGTGAGGGGTGGCTTCATTGGCCGGTGGCTTTGCAGGCTGCGTGCCACGCTTGCATCACCGTGCGCCCATGCATCGACAGCCGTGAGGAGTCTCTGAAACAGCGTGTGCACTCCTGCGCACTCTTTCAGCTTATAGGCAGAGCAACACAGAGACTCTCTGTTGCGCAGTGGTAGTGTGAGCGCGCGCGATCGCCTGCATGTGCCGGGCCGCGCACGGGCAGGCGCGCTGCCGCAGGCATGACGGCTGCGCCCGCCTCGCCGGCAGGGAGCACTTCATGGGGCAGCCGGTGTTCAACGCCTGCTACGCGCACGCATGGGACCCCACCTGTACCAAGCTGCTGTGCGTCGGCGGGCCGCTCGCGTATGGCCTGCGCGGCTCATACATGGCGCTGTGGGAGTAGGGGCCAGCGGGGCTGCTGCCGCGGCCGGACGGTGCGTCCCACGGCAGACGCGGCGCTTGCCGGCAGAGTTGCGCGGCCTGCGCGCGTGCCGCAGGCGGCCCGAGCCTGGCCGGTCAGGGGCGCTGTGCCACAACGCGTGCCTGCGTCCTCGCATGCGATGTCTTGGCATGCATGCATTGGTAGCGCCTGCTTTTAGGCTGTAGCTGCACGGCTGCATGTATGTCTAGCTGTATGTGCAACACTGTCTGCTGCATAGGCAGGGATGCAGGGGCCCTCTTCGCATGTAGCCACCTCGGCACGGTTCTGGCAGCCCTGCAGACATGGCAGGCTTGCTGTTGGCGCAGTGGGTGGTCCTGGAAGTGTGCTTACAGAGGCGAGCTACTGCTCGCGGCGGCCTGCACTCTGCACTTTGCTGTATCTGTGCTGCGCATGTATGAGGGGAGGGATGCTGAGCAAAGGGCGCTCTTGCTCGATGCATCGTTTGTAACCTGTTTGGCGTGACATCACCAGGTTTTTGTACCCAGATTTTGACCCGTTGCACGTTGTGTCCTTTGGATGCAAGCGTGGTTTAGGTCGTGGAGCGTGTGGAGCACTTGTCGTAGTAGCAGCCCCATCTACGTATGCTTTGCTGCGGCTTTTCAGGGCAGCTTGTCGCTTGGCAGTGTGCATTTGCGTATCCAGACTTGCTCTCTGCACATCGTATGAACTGAACAGTGGTGGCTGGTGCCCATGCTCTCTTGCTGGCATGCAGATGCATCTGCTGCAGTAGGGTGTTTGCAGTGCTCTGCGTAAAACCTGCTGTGCTTGGCGCTGGCGGCGCCTTGAAATAACTCACCAGAGCTCATGCGCGACCGCTCCACTGAAGCACCAGAGAAATTGTGAGACTCGTCATATACATCCTTCAACGAGGCATCTCGCATCTCGCAGCACGCCAACCCCAAGCTCCTTCACATACTCTGAATGCAGCCAAGCTCAGCATGCCTGCACCCAAATGAATTACTGCATTTCAGCAGTAGAGGTCAACAAGTGCCCAACGCAGGCATGCTGAGCCAGCTACCAGCGTGATGCATGGTCTTGAAACAGGCGCCATCATGCATACCTTGAGCACATCCCCACATACCACCTGAGCAAGCTGCAGCCACATACAGGACAGCGGAAGCGCACCACATTTGACAATCAACATCAGTGCAAGGCTCTGCAAAACCCAGCGCTTGCTGCAACGCATTGAACAGACCGCCCAGGAAGCATCCGGGCCTGGCACAACAGCAGTGCTTGCAGCTAATGCCAGCAGATTGTTCCTGCTAAACCGCACAGCTCAAGGCATACATTTTGACATTGCAAAAAAAAAAATCTGATATCACCCACCACCACCACACCGCCGCAATAGGCTCCTTACTAGGAGCGCAATCGAAGCAAGTTCATCAGGCAGCGGAGGAGAGGCTGCAGCCCAACACCATGGCCCCTGTCCAGCGCATGCGGCTACCGGCAGCGCGTCGCCACCAGGTCGACCAGGTCGCCCTTCTCGGCGGCGCCGGCGGCGCTGACGCCGTGCTCCGCCAGGAGCGCTTTGAGCTCGCGGATGGGCGCCGCGACCAGCTCGGCGCGCGACCGCGTCTCAGGCGCCGGGCCGGCCCTCTCTGTGCACACCTGCGCCCAGTGCGCTCGTCAGCAGCGTCGCGCAGATGGCAGGCGAGGCCCTGGCCACAGCCAGTGCCTGCACAAGTCTGCAACCCTGCTCCTCTGTCAAGTGCGTGCTTGTGCTGATAAGCCGATGTGTGCTCATTCACAGAAGCATGAAACATGCTGGGAAATGGGGGAACAACATAGAAGGATGACAAGGACGGTGAGCGACGGAGCTGAGCGGGCATGCGGCCGATCAAAAGCCCTTTGCCAGACCTGGTGCCACTTGTATCTGCACCGCCTGCCTCTCATGCACCCAGGAGACTGGAGACAAGGCGCCGGCACGCACCGTCCGCACAGATGACTCGAAGCCCGGGTCCGCGGGGTGGCCGCAGAAGCGCACGATGCCCTTGCGGTCTACGACGAGCGCGCACGGGATGCCCGACACGCCTGCTGCGGTCATCAGGCTCTGCCCGGCCGCCTCGCTGGCGGCCACCTGCAAAGCAGCGCAGACAATGGCTCAACGGTGAAACACATTATGATGTGCAGTTCTCTTGCTGGGGGTGGCGCAGACGGTTGGTCACATGCAGTACATGGACCGTGCAGGTAGCAAATTTGCTGGAAGAGAGGCGAATGTTGCGGGAGGAGCACACATGCTGCACACGTGTCGCCAAGGGGCCCGAGTAGTGCCCAAGGCATGCATGGGATGATGCCATCCACACCGACCTCATGCAGTGCACTCGCTGCGCGCAGTCAGTGCCGCGAAGCGCCCAGGCGCAGCGGGGCCGCAGCGCACCGCATACTCCATGTTGCGGCCCTGCTGCTGCACAAAGGCCTGCAGCTGGGGGCTGGCGGGCTCCAGGCTCACGCCGACCACGACCAGGCCCTGCGGCGCGTGCGCGCGCGCAATCTGCGACAGGTGCGGAAACATCTGCCGGCACGGCCCGCACCTGCCGCGCCGGGCAAGGGCCGTCACTGAACAGCGCCGAACTTGCTACTGTGTCACAAGCGGCGGCACCTCTACCTTGTGACTGAGGTGCCAGGCCTGCAAGACAGAACAAGGGCCCGGGGCGCACCAGGTTGCCCATAGCTCGACCACAGTGGGCCTGCCCGGTGCTGGAACGTCAGTCGGCTCGCCCTTCAAGAAATGGAGTGTGCCTGAGAGACGCACGCTTGTGAGCCTGAGAATCTATGTCTCTGTGTACTATTATGGACTAGCAAAGAGTGCACAGCCATGGGCAACAGAGCCAGGGCGCAGGCAAGGCAGAGAGTATCATCAGCGGCATGCCTCTTATGTCATGCTTAAGCGTATACCTGCACTGAACCTCGGGCACGGCTTGCCCACCAGGGCCATGGTCCAAGTACCCGCAGCCTATGCAGGCAGTTCGTTCAGATCACCCGCACCCCAGGTACATACTTCAGGTGAAGGACAGCTGTTCCTGGGTGCTAACCCGCCTCTACTCAGACAGAGCAGCACAAAGTTGTTGGACAGCCCAGTCCAAGTGATCGATTTCCTGCTGATGTGCACGTGGGTCTACCCACCGAGCAGGGGCATATTTGCACTGATTAAATGATCCATGCGGCCCAGCTCGAGAGTCCTGCTGCAGACCTGTTTGTGCACCCTGGGCACTCTTACAGACTGTTCAGGTCAAGCTTGTGTGTGCTGCGGTAAGCTCGTGTGCTTGCTGAAAGCAGCAGTATGGCAGAGGTCGGCAACCGCACGCCAGTCCCTGGCGGGGACCTCATGCCGCCACCGGCGCCGCGCTCGGCGCCGTCGCGGCGCGCGCCAGCGGTGCTGGACGAGGACGAGTGGACGGAGCAGCTGGAGGCGATTATCGAGCGCGACTATTTCCCCGACAAAGCCAAGCTGGAGAACAAGCTGGAGTGGCTGCAGGTGCAAAGCGCACGCTGCCACCTCTGCTTTGCCTGCAGCGCCGCAGGTTATGGCGCAAGAGGCGCGAGCGCAAGGCCTGCGCACCTGCAGCTCCTGTATATGCGCATCTGTCAGTTTGTCAGTTAAGGAAACCTTGTGGCCTGCGCTTGAACACCGAAGGCAAAGCGAGGCCACATCGCTTGGTGTGGCCGTGCTCGCCTGGTGTGTCACGCGTGTTGGCGCCTCGTGCTTGGGCACCCGCTCGTAAGCCGCCAGGCGCAAGCAGGCCTGCATGTCCTGTTACTGACCGCGCAAGGAGCAGAGGCGCGCTTGTGTGTCTTGCTCAGGCAGGCAGGCGCACGGCAAAACACCGCTGTGCACCCCGCCGCGTGCGCACGCCACTCTCATGCGGCGTGTGTGCGCAGGCGACGCGCACGGGGGACCCGCTCGTGATCCGTCAGGCGCAGGCGAATATAGCGGCGCGCCGCGCCGGCCTGCGCACGCCGCTGGGCGCGACGCCCGGGCCGGCGGGCACGCCGAGCTTCAGCAGCGTGCTGCGCACGCCGGCGGGGCTGGGCCACACGCCCATGGCAACGCCGGTGTTCACGCCACGGCCAGGCGGGGGTGACGCGCTCGACAGGCACGTCGCGTGCCGTGAGCAATTCTTGCGGGCGTGTTAGCCCTGTGTTGTGCTGTGCGGTGCAATGGGGTTGCCGTTGCACATTTGGCCTGGTGAAAGAGCAGCGCAAGCGCGCTAGTTACAGCAGCAGCAGCACGTTAGCCTTCAGGACCAGGGGCGCGAGTGATTGCAAACTTGTATGTGGCGAGGTGCGTGCACTGTTTGACTGGTAAAAGACGTCTTGCGTGCAAGCGGTAGGCCGATGCTTGGCTGGCAATGTACCACCTGGGAAGGATGATGTGATTCAGCTCGCGGGCCAGCAGACGGTGCACCTCAAGTGCCATACCATAGCCGCTCATGTCTGCCTCGGTGGTTGTGCAGGGACGGCGCGGCGCACGCGCCAGCGGGCGGAGCGGCGGCGGCAGCCGGCGAGCGCGCGCCGCCGCTCTCGCTGGACCGCTTCTGCGCAACGCACACCAGCGAGGACAATGCGTCCTTCGCGCTGATCCTGGCGGCGTCCAACAAGCGCCGCCGCGTGTCCCAGCCTTGGCTGTTTGAGGACAAGAATGAGGTGAGCCGACAGCAGCCCAGACGGCTCCAGCACATGGCATGCAAGCGGTGTGCTCTGAACTGGTTGTGTTGTGTTGGAGCCATAGAGGCTGGACTCAGGATGGCGCCTGTGTCTCGTCGCTCCTGGGCTGAGTGCCCACGACTGCATCAGCATGAAGCCGGAGCTCTGGGCGCAGCGCGGAGCGGCGCGCGTGCGCGACGTGGCCGACCAGGGAGCCGGCGCTTCTGCCATGCTCACAGTTTGGTCGCGGCAGGTGCCGCGGCTGGAGGCCGCGCGCGACCGCAGCAACGACGGGTTCGGGACCACGTTCCAGCCGCAGCACGAGATGGCCCTGGTGCCCTTCACGGCCAAGAACGCGCTGTACTACGACTCCAGCGAGCGTGCGGCTGTGGCGCTGACGGACGCGGAGCGCTCGCAGCTCGTCCAGGCGCGCAGCTCGCCCGCTCGGCCCGCCCGCTCCTGAACTGTAGGATGGGGGAAGGGCCGAAGCACCAATCTGCCCGCATCTGATGTAGAGACGGGGCAAGGCTAAAACGCAGGCGCCTGAGGTTTCAGCATGTGCCACATGTCCAGTCGTCGCGCCTCACCCATGCGGGGGGTCATTCTGTGCATGACCCTGAGGTTTGACCTGCTTCAGGAAGTGCTTGACCTGCACTGATCTGGTGGCGCAGGGCCCGCCGAAAGCCATCCGCTACAGCAACACGCGCTTTATAGGCGCGGCGGCGAGCGCCGTCGGCACCCCCGGCAGCAGCAGCAGCGGGAGTGCGGTGGGCGGCAGCGTGCGGAGTGACGGTGCGCAACCCTGTCCTCCATCAGCTAACCATGCACTCCAGGCCATGCATGGTCAACCATGCGTGGTCGACCCGAGATGCCACCGTGACCGCGGCACGATGTGGTGGCGCTTATGATGGCGAGCACTTTTGCTAGTACTTGCCAGTGGTTGTGGAGTGTGTGGGACGCTGGGCAGCGCACAGGCGTGAGTTCGTTGTGGAGAAGCACTGCAAATGGTGCCCTGCGTGCAGCGAGTGTTGCAGGCTGCGCGGACGTCGTGCTGCGCGGCCAGAGCCGCGTGAGCTGACAGATGTGCTCCGTGCCGGGGCAGCGGACGGCGGGCTGGGCGCGCCCGGCGGCTACGCGCGCCTGGCGACGCCCAGCTTCACGCCGGGGCCGGGCGAGTCGCCGCTGATGACGTGGGGCGCGCTGGACGGCACGCCGCTGCGGCTGGAGCAGGAGGACACGCCCGTGGACATCGGCGGCCGCGGCGCCGGGCCCCACTTCCACATGCCGGAGGTGCTCCAGTACATGCATGCGCTCCCGACAGCGCATCTGTTTGCAGTCCAGTCGAGCACGCCCGTTGAAGTTTGCTAGTCTCCCACGGCGTTTGAGTTGCGTGTGTTGCAAGTGCCCGCCTTGCATTGCGTCAGAGCTTGGGGATGTGGTCGGGGGGGGGTTCATGTCAACTGCTAGATCCATGCGATTTCCCCCTTGATGCATGAAGCGCTCATGAGCCCCCTGCCTTTGCTGCGCACTGCTCGCTGCCTACTCAGACACCCCGGCAACATGTGCGTGGGGCACAGGTGCCGAAGAAGGACCGGTTGGGGCGCGAGATCAGCGCGGCCGCGTCGGCGGGCCTGCGGCGCAAGGCCGCGGCCAAGCGCGCGGCCGGCCCGCTCGGCTCCCCGCTTCAGGCTGGCCGCGCCACGACGCCCCTCTCGGCCGCCGGCCGACGCCTGGCGTCCAGCCTGCGCGGTCACACGGCGGGTGGCGGCGGTGGCGGCGGCGGCAGCGCGGACGCGCAGCTGCGGGCCAGCTACGGCGGAACCCCGAGCGCGGCGGCGCGCAGGCGCACGGGCACACCCGGCTTTGGCACGCCGGCGGGGACCCCGGCCGCGGCGGCGACCCCGCTGCGTGCCGGGCGACCTCCCGCGGCCGCGCATGGTGCTGCGCGGCGGCTGGCGACGGGCGGCGGGGCTGGGGAGCAGGATGCGCAGACTGGCACGGCAAAGGCCAGCCTGACGGACAATCTGCTCAACATCTGAACATGTACAAGGGGGTTATTAGGGTCCGGGCAGTTCCGTTGAAGAGTGTTTCGTTGAGAGTGTACACCTATGTTGAGAGAGAGAGACTGTGAGCACAGTGGGTGGTAGTGCGCACTTAACTTGTAAAGCAAGTTGCCCTTCCTAGTCTGCTTCTGGAACCACCTAGCGCATTGCATGGTGGCTCGCCTGCCAGAGCCAGTCCACCTGCAACTGTGTCCCACAACGTGGCGCTGTTCGACCTGCTGTAAAAGGCCAAGGCAGAGTCGCCAGAGTGCGAGAGCGCCGCGAACAGGACATGGTGCGCCGCCTGCTCAACTCTCCATCAAGCTGCGGGCCGTATGCATAACTACTCAATGGCGTGTGGCACTGGCAGTTGTCCGAGGTGTGGCGCAGCCTGCAGCAGCACAGCTCGCTGCTGCGCAGCCCGCTCGAGCGCCAGCGCACACGCCTGGCACAGCCGCGCAGCCCGTGGGCGCAGAAGCTCCTGCCGCCAGCCAGCATGGCCGCCTGCAGGAGCTCGACATCAGCAGCGACCCCGCCACCTCCAACATGGCTGGCCTGCAGCTGTGCTTCCTCGGCACCAGCGCCGGCCACCCCACAAAGTTCCGGTGTGCTCAGGCGCCTACCCTCGCCCCTGTTAGCGCGCAGTCTGCGGACCGCACTGTTAAACGTCAAGGCGAGCCTTGAAATGTGAGCGTGCGGCCAGCACCTTTGAACCCGTCTAGCTAAAACGTGCTACTATTGTGACAGGCTGCGCTGTTGTAGATGCTAGTCAGGCAGCGGCTCGCACTCCTGCAGAGCGCCGTTCGGGTGTGCAGCGCAGCCGCACTGGCGCCGCGCAAAAGGACCACTGTCACCACTGGCCTGTGCTGTCTGCGCCTGCTGCGACAAACTCACTGCGGCGGCCTGCTGGTCAGTCTGAGCTTGTCTGCGGCACGCGCAGGAGCGCGGCCGCGCTGGCGCTGCGCAAGAACAAGGCCATCTGGCTGTTTGAGTGCGGGGAGGACACGCAGCGCCAGCTCATGCGCCAGCCGCTCGTGCGGCCGGGCAAGGTCGACCGCATCTTCCTCTCGCGCGCGACCGCGGAGTGTGTGCTGGGGCTGCCAGGTGCTGCTTCGGCTGCTTGCGTCCCTGGTGCTCACAGTGCATGTCATGGCTAGGCGTGCGTCACAGATGACGTTTGTGACAGCCAGGCCTGCCTGGTAATGTGCAAGCGTGGTAAAGCTGCCGCTCTGCTCACACTGCGGCACGTACACCACTGAATCCTCTGCGGTTAGAGCTTGCGGTTGCTCGTGATTTACCTGAATACGCTGGCATGTCGGCAGCTACACTTGAGGATCAAGCACCCCTGTCACTTGTGCGTGCCGCAGGCATGCTGTGCACGACGAGCTCAGCGCGCGAGATAGGCCTGGACGCGTCCGACATCCCAATACACGTGTACGGGCCGCCAGGCCTGGCAGACTTCATCGGGTGAGCACAGCTCACCTGCTGTGTTGTTTCATCTGTTTCACCCGCAGGCTGCTCGTTGCACTCCCACAGTCCATTGCATGCCGGAAATAGCTTTGCTGTGAGCTGACTTGGTGCAGTATGGTGGCTGCTCCAGCTGAGCTGCTTGCGTGCGTTGCATCTGAGACTGCAGCCTACATGCATGCAGCGCCCTTGCCTTTTCAGCCTGCCAGAGGAGTGACGTACTTGCGGTTAACATGCTCGCGATGTGCGGGTCGGCAGGCCGATGCTGGCCATGAGCGATACGTACATCACGATGCCGGTCATCGTGCATGAGCTGGTGGACGGGCCCGTGCCGGAGGACGAGCTGGAGGAGCCCGAGGCGCTCGACCGGCGCTCCTGCCTGTACCGCATCCGCGTGCCGCCCGACCAGCTCAACCCCCTGGTGCCGGCCCCGCGCGCGCGGCCCAGATCGAGCAGAGCGAGCTTCCAACCAAGCGTGTACGTGTGAGGCCCTGCGGAGCAGTGACTCCATCTCAGCGCTTATCGTGACGCTGAGGCCGATGCTGATGCCGTCTCTGGCGTCTGCCCGGTGCACAAGAGGGCCTGGACTCAGCGCTTGCCAGCATGCTTGTGTCCTCATCACTGGACTGCATTGTTTTGCACCGCATTGAACTGCACTGTCTTTCACTGTGTCGTACTGTGTTGCGCTGTACTGCATTGCATGCACACTGTCTTGCACGCGACCATGGCATGTGCATGGCTAGGGCTACTACGACGGCGAGCTCAGCCACTTCCTGGCGCGGCACAAGCGCAAGCGCCGCGCGAGGGGCCAGGACCTGCGCACCAACCTGCGCCCTCTGATCCTTCCTGGACTCGGTGCGCTGTCCCTGGGTACAGCAAACGCAAGAGGTCTTTGCAGGTGGTGTCGGTTAATGTCGACTTTGTACCCTGTGTGTGGACTTGAATGAATGTTGACCTGTGCGGATACTCAGGTACGTCCCTGGCTGATGTTGCAGGCTGGCTTGGTTGCTAGTGTCGCAGGGGCCCTGTAGCAGCGCAGCGCATTTGCATGCTTGCAAGCATGCGGTACAAATTCAGCAAGCATGTGTTGGTTGGCGGCTGCTGCAGCAGAAAGCATCATTTATGCGCGGCAGGCGACCCTGCGCTTACTGATGTTCGTCCAGAGGATATGTCCTGGACAATACGCTGCGACGACGAGTATGCAGTGACGGCTGTGCGTCTCGCCGCGCCGCAGCCATCGTGGGCGTTCATCGTGCAGGAGGCGGACAGGTGTGGCTGCCAGTGTCGCTGACCGGGTTGTCGTGGTGGTATTAATGCCATCCTGATGATGCGTACTTGTGGAGCCAGGCGCGCCAGCCTCGCCTCAAACGAGCCAGTAAGGCAAGCACTTTGGTTGTAATGTACCACTGCACTTGCCACCAGTTGCCTGTCGCATGGTAGACTTCCACGAGGGCGCCCTGCCTGGATGCTGTGTACGCCGAGGAGCTAGGCATGAGCTTTTGCAAGCCCTCAGGCTACCACAAGTGCACAAGTGCGAGCCTACCCATTCTTCTGACCGCTGTACATACGCGTCACGGGCCTGCGCGGCAGAAACGGCCTGCTTGGTTGCCGTGCACGCCCTGAGGCTTGGTGCAAGCCAGCGTATCAAGCTGCCGGGCCTTGTGTGCACGCCGCCAGGGTGGGCCGCCTGGACATCGTGCGCGCCCAGGAGCTGGGCGTGCGGGGCAAGCGCCTGGCGCTGCTCAAGGACGGCGAGGCCGTCTTCAACGACGCCGGCACAAAGATCTTGCCCCGCCAGGCGCGCTCTCCATGCACTGCTGAGCTGCATTGTGCAGCGAGCGAGGCAGGCGCGAGCTGGTCTGAGCGCATTTCATGCAGAATGTTGCAACACTCTCATCAGGCATTGGGATGGTGGAAGTGGCAGTGCCTGGGTATTTAACTCAATGCTGACACATGGCCACTGGGCGGCAGGTGATCGGCCCCGACCGCGCGGGCCGGCGCCTGGCAGTCGTCGGCGAGTGCGCCGACTCGAGCGGGCTTGCGCGCTGGGCGCGCGACTGCGACGTCATCGTGCATGCCGCTGCCAGCAGGGTGCGCCCGCCTGGATGAACGGCATCTGGTGAAAGTGCCGGGGTTGAACAAGCAAGCTGCGCAAGCTCAGGTAGCGCTGCCGTAACTGGGCCGCGGAGCGGCGTAGAGGACTCTGGCTGCCCTGAATGACAGGCGTCAGTACCGTTTCAGGCCTTTCATCCATCACTTGCCCACCGCTGTTTTGATGCTGTGTGCAGCGCCCTGCGCCTGTTCAGGCTTTTGCTGCACGCTTTGCAAGCCCAGGGCGCTGCGCGCCCCAGGACGTGCTGGGTCTTGCGGAGTCGGCGGCGATGGCGGGCGCGGCCGCTGTGGCCGCCGGCACGCGCCAGCTCGTGCTCACGCGCTTCCCGCCGCCCGCCAGCGCCGCGGCCGCGGCGGCGGACGCCGCCGCCGCCGCCGCCGCCGCGCTATCCGCTGCTACGGCTGCCACCATAGCGGCGGATGCCTCTGGGGAGGCGGCAGGGACGGGCACGGGCGTGCATGCAGAGGCGGGGCCGGCCGTGGCGCTGCATGTGGTGGCCGCCTATGACATGCAGCTCCTGGCGCTGGACCGGCGGGACGCAGAGGGGGTCGCGCACGACGTCATGGAGGGGTTTGAGAGGGATGGCGTGGAAGGGGGGACCCTCGCCTCGGCGGGGGGTCTGGCGGGTGTCTCTGGGCCAGGGGTGGAGTGGGATGCACTTGGGGCAGTGGTTCCCATGCCCAATGCGGGTAGGTCCCAGGCTGGCGGGTCCGACCCTGCGGACGGGCCTGCAGGGGAGAGCGCGCGCCTCAGCTGGGACGAGCAGCGCGCCGCGCCGGCGGCCCAGCAGGGCGCAGATGCAACGCCTATGCAGCAGCTGCCGCGCGCTGCTGAGCGCGGGCCGGGCAGGCGCGGCCGCGGCGCGCAAGCCGGCGACGAGGCCGGCCTCGATGGCGACGGCTGGGCTGAGCTCGCGGCCGGCGAGCAGCTCGCGCGCGGCGGCCCCGCGCTGGGCGGCCCCGGCTTTGGGGCGGGCGCCGACGGCGCAGGCGAGGACGCTGGCGCGAGCGGCGAGGTGGTGGTCCAGGAGTGGCGCCGCGGCAGGGAGGCCGCGCCGCTGAGCGACGAGGAGGAGGATGCGTTCTGGAACGACAGCGGGGCTGGGCGCGGCGCGGCCGACGACGCCGAGGACGGCCGCGCGGCCGGCGGGCTCGGCACCGCGAGGGAGCCTGGCAGCCTCGGCGGCTGGGGGGCGGGTGCTGCGGCAGAGCTGGCTGGCGGCGGTGGCGGCGAAGAGGCCGTGCCCTGGGACTGGCGGGGCGCCGATGCGGCAGCGGTGGGCAGGGAGGGCGGGGGTGCAGGCCTGAACGGAAGTGTGGCTGGCCGGCCGAGCGCCATCGGCAGCTGTGAGCCTGAGCTTGCTGACAGTGTGCACCATGCTAATGCCGGTGCAACTGCGCAGTGACTGCACGAACAGCGAGTTGTGTTTGGGTCTGCATGAACATGTCCTGGTTGGTTGTCAAACAGAAGAGTAAGTCCTTTAGTGTACATGGCCTGCAGTGCACACGCACCTGCGCAATGAAGAAGCAGCATTCAGAATCTTGCAGTCTGATGATTGAGCGCTGGTCCACTGCCTTAGGCACGTTCAGGCAGGTTTTGTGCGCTGCGTTGCTGAGGGGCCACCACAGTCTCTGGTCTCCTGTTCACACCTCATGCCGGGCGGTGATTTGCGCGCACCGCAGGCACTGCACTTAAATGAGCTCAATTGTACGGATGATGCGCAGCGGCGTCCACCTATCCCGGCAATTCACATGAGCCTTGCACCCAGTTCTGACCATTCCTTTCTCATAGAAACTCATGTTTGTTCCCAGATCTCAGTTAGCATGTCAAGCACAACAACAAGCTTGTTGCTGAGAGCACTGTGTGGTTGACGGGCGTGGTTTCAACAATGTTTGGCGATGATGAGGCCTAGTGTGCAAGTATGTTGTGTGCCAACCCTTATACAAGCCCGCTTAGCCAGTGGCAGTAACAGGCCAAGTGCAGCTGCATATATGCCTGTGTATGGGTTGCTTCAGTAGCTTGGCAATTTCAGCATTGCATCAGGCGGTCAGCGCGAGCTTTCAGCCCTGCATCACTTTGCCCAGACACGTATAGCACTTCATGGCTGCAGTGCTGCTGCCGCTGTTCGCCGGCTATGCTGCAGATAGGCAGGAGCTCTGTCATGCAGGCGGCAAAGCCGCCCGCACTCATTCTGCCTGTTTGAGCTGTGTGATATGGTTTTGCTGCTGCTCAGCTGATGAAGCACACACAAGCAGGCGGGCCTGCAGCGGGAAGCTCGGCCGGACGCCTGTACGCCAGAGCTGACGCGCTGCGTGCGGGCTCCTGCACCTCTTTTTGGCTCTGTTGGTACAGCTTCTGCAGGCCCTGCATGCATGGGCATGGGGCCTCCATGATGGAGGCGAGAGCATGCCTGCAGAGGCTGTGCCAGTGCAGCCAAGCAATGTGCCGGGCCCCGCATGTAGCTTGTCAGCTCTGCGCGCACAGGCACTCTGCCGAGCTTTCCGCTGCAGCCCCGCCCTGCTTGTTTGTGATCCATCAGCTGTGCAGCAGCACATGCACTTGTACACAGCTCAACCATGCAGAGTGTGTGCGTGCAGCACTGCCGCCCCTCACCAAAGCAGAATTTATTCTGTGGCATGGGAAGTAAATGACAAGCGCTCCCGTCGTCTGAGCTGCTGCACCAGCCTGCCATGCCGCCACAGCCCTTGTTGCTCTCATGCACGCAAGAAATGTGCTGCATGCATACGCACACCCGAAGCATCAGCAGAGCATATGTACTGCGCCAGGCAGGGTGCACGCAGCCTGGTGACGTAATTGCGCATAGCCTTGCAAAGCAATAGCCCTGCTCCCTGCGACGGTAGGTGCCTGGAACACGGCGCCAGCACCTGCCCAAGCTCACGCTCTCCTTTTGCGGCCGGATATATGCAGGTCCCGGTGAGTTGCTGCCTGGTGTCGTTCCTTTGTTACTCCTGATCTTGCACGCAAGCATCTTATGTGACCGAGAAGCGTGCCTGATCATGCAAGTAGGAAAGTGCATGGCGATCACTAGGCAAAGCCTAGTTCCTTGGATGGCGCCACATCACACCCTAGCTATGAACTCAGCTGTCAGTGGATTATCAGCAAGCCACACGTTCATTGTCGGTGGTACGCACACATTCGCCGCGCTTTGCGTTGACGTACAGCTGTTCTGCAACCAGCCAGGTGAGTGAGGTACTGGGAGGGAGGCTGCTGTGTTTCAGCGTCCTGTATCACCTGGCCCAAAAGGCCATCCTGACGTGAATCTGCCGCCGTAGGAGCAGTACCGTTGCAAAGGCAGAGCGCAGCGGCCTTTGCAAGCGCCCTTGAAGCTCAAGTGCAGGCTAAGCTGTCAGATAAGCAGCAGAGCACTGCAGGATGGCTACGCTTGGTAAAGCTGTTGTGGAGACTGCCAAGGAGTGGTACAAGGCCGCTTCCTGGGACCGCAAGCAGATCCCGGACCTTTCCGGCCGGACGATCCTGGTGACGGGGGTACGCGCGTGATGTTGAGACTTGCGCAGACGCGAGTTGCGCACGTGTCACAAGAGCTTGGCAGGCGCATCCCATGCAAGGAGTAAGTCCCTTAGGCTGCGCCTCTTTGCCTGTGCGGCGCAGGCCACTGACGGGGTGGGCAAGGTGTGTGCGACCAATTTCGCCGCCAAGAATGCGCATGTTATCATTCACGGCCGCAATATGGTACGTGCTCCAGGCGCCCACCCCCACCTGCGTCGTGTGTGGCTGCGGCCTCCTCCACCCAACCTCACTGCCGGCCGCCGTGCATTGCGCGCAGGCCAAGATGCAGCAGTGCGCCGAACTTACGCACATTGGGCGTGCCTGGCGGCGCAAGGCAAAGCGCACACAGCACATCAGCGAGTTATTTACTCTGAGTGCGCTCTGCAGGACCATGTCTGAGATCAAGGAGAAGTCCCCGCACGCCAAGCTGGACCTCATTGAAGGCGACATGACGTCCTTCAAGTGCGCACTGCCCATTTGTGAGTGTGAGTGTGTCTGTTGGCTAACGACGTGCTGCATATGGGTGACAACCTGCTGCGGTGAACAGGTCTATCCGCAAGATGGCGGACGAGTACATGGAGCGGGGCTGGCCCCTCCATGTTTTGCTGAACAACGCTGGCATCCAGGTGCGCAGTGGGCATGCGCACGCGTGAGCCTGCACATGGAACGCTCTTGGCCTAATTGTGGGGCCTCTGTGAGAGTGGCTGCTGCGCAGGCGCCGAAGGGCCAGCGGGGCCACAAGACGGAGGAGGGCTTTGAGGTGCGCCTGGCCTCGTCAGTGTGCCGTGCGTTGATGCGCTCACCCACATGTGACTGCAGCCTCTACGCTCACATGGTTGCCTTTATGTCTTTCGATCAGACAAGCAAACGCGTGGCTGTGCCGGCGCAGATCACGTTCGGGACCAACCACTTTGGGCCCGTCTACCTGACTGAGCTCCTGATGCCGCTCGTGAGGAAGAGCGCGCCGGCGCGCATCGTGTGGGTCGACTCACTCGGCAGCCAGCTCGTAAACCCGCCGATCGTCGGGGGCGACGAGAGCGGCAACGGCGGCATCGAGCTGATCCCCTGGGACGACCTGAAGTGCGCCGCGCGCCACTATTGCCGCCAGCACAAATTGCGCATGTGTCGCTTCGTGCCTGGTGCAGTGCTAAGACCTTGCTACGGTGTGGTGTGCAAGAAGTCAAGTGCGTCACCAATCTGGCAATCTCGCAGCCTGTGTTCAACTCTGTTCGTAGCTTCCGCACATTTCATGCGCCTGTTGCGTGTGCACGGCAGGGGCGCCAAGGCGAAGGACTCTGACTGGTGGGCGTACTCGCGGTCAAAGGTGAGCAGTATGAGGCCAGCGTGCTCGCCCTGCCTGGGCAGAGCCCTGCGCTTGTACACCCTCGCCCTCCCGCTTGCCCGCATGCGCTGCCCGCCATGCTGCTGCTGAACAACCAGGGCGTGGCCGCGGCAGCTGTTCAACATCATGACGGCCAAGGAGGAGGCGCGGCGCCTGAACGGGTCCGGCGTGGAGGTGTTCGTCGCGCACCCCGGCCTGTCCATCACCGACCACTTTGGCAAGGCGCGCTCCACAGGGCTTGAGTAGCACAGCAGGGCCCTGTAGCCAGGGCATGCATGCGGGGGCGAGGTGAAGCCAAGCCGAGAGTGTGTTCCAGCATGGCTCGCGGCGTCGCCTTGCGGCTTGGAGCTGAGCCAAGTTGAGAAAAAATGCATCGCCGTGCCACACCTCACCACACGAGCTGCTGCTGCAAATGCCAAGTTCGCTGCAGCTGGTGTGGACGGGACTGAGTGCGGCGACCACGCAGGCTGACACTGAGGGCAAGCCCGGCAGCGCGTTCGTGGAGACCTTTGCCAACTCGCCTTTCGGCCAGTACGCCGAGAAGGGCGCAATTGCGCTCGAGTACGCATGCACATCGCCCGATATGGACGGTAAGCGTTATGCCTGTTGGCTGCGTGGCCCCGTGAACACAGTCTGCGCTCTGATAGCCGATCCGTGCACATCACTGAACACCGAGCACTTGCAAGGCATAAAAATGTACCAAAGCCAGTGTGAAGCAGGAAATCAAGTGGTGTTGCAGTGCTACCAATGCCTGTGGGTAGAGTGCACTATTAATGACGGCACGGACTGTGGTAGGCACTGACTGGGGGCATCATGATATGGGGGCTGGTGGGCCTATCAAAGCGCTCTATGAGCGTGCGGTGCTGCAATGCACAGGCAAGTCCGGCTGGTACTGCGGCTCGCCGGAGCTGGGCCTGGTCAACATGTTCAACGCGCACGCCAAGGAGGACGCCAACGCGCCGGCCGCCAACGACCCGGCCACCTGCCAGCGGCTGTACAACGAGACGCTGCGGCTCATCGGCGAGGCCGACCCTCGCTTCCACCCGACCACGCAGGACTCGCCCCTGGAGCACTGAGCAGCATGCATGGGTCTGCCGCTAGTGCTGCAGCTGGACGTCCCATATGCTTCACACTTGGGGATGGAGGCTGTGTGTTGATGAGTTCTTGTTGAAACATGACTGATGCTTAAGCTATGGTGAGTGGTGCTGCCAGAGCGCTCAGCACAAGCGCGCCCTGAAGATTGTTTTGCGTTGCATGGACAGCAGCTGGTGTATGGTGTGACACTGCCGTGCCCCTGACCGTACGTGACTGCGCCTGTGGATATACAAACACCGGCACTTGCTGTTGTCAACAAGGTATCAGTGCAGTACTGCCTGGCTTGTGCATGCTGGTGCGCACGTAGTCTTTGCCGAGTGCAATCATGCCGGCCGATGCCTGTCAGTTTGCACCCGAAGGTTGGCTGGTGAGCTGAGAAGTGTATGCGTTTGTAACATGTGGTGAAGTCGCGCTTGCGTGCAAAATCTTTGCGCAAAGAGTCTTGAATGGACGCAGCATTGAGTTGCCAACAGTTCTGTTGTAACTGTGGAACCCTGCCTGGCTGTGAGCTTGAGATGTGTGCTAGTCTGGTACTACGCGCTCCTGTAGAGACATCGAGCGCAGGACCGCAAGACATACAGAACAATGCCAGCGGCAGAGTGCCAGCTGTGTGGGCGGCAGGCCGTGACACCCGTAGCATGCCCAACCTGCGGCGCCTTCTACTACTGCACTGAGCAGCACAGGCAGGAGCACCAGCGGCTAGGCCATGCCGCTGAGTGCCACAGACTACGAGCCCAAGTGCTGCGGGGAGAGGTGTGTGCAGCAGCTTGCTTGACAGTGTAGAGCTTGATGAGAGCTGTGCTGCAAACGGACACGTTGTCGCCCTGCCAGGAGCTGCGACGGCTACCCTTCAGCTTTGCGGCGGAGGCCACGTCTGCGGTGAGGAGCGCACTGCTGTTTCTGCTCCGCTGTGCAGCTCACCGCCCTGGCCGTGCCGGACGCTGCCGACTGGCTTACGTGCTGAGAACAGCGGCGCCCTCGCAGCTTGACGAGCGGCGGCTGACCCCCTGCGACCTGCTGGAGCGCTGGGGCTGCCACAGGGCGGGCCTGTGGCGCGGCGAGTGCGGCTGCGAGGCGCCTCACACGGCGCCGGGCGTGCCGCTGCCCAGTGGGCCCGTCGCTCCGGATATCCCGGACCTGGCGGCCCTGTGTAGCCTGCCCGCGGCGGCCGTGCCGTGCTTGCGGTCCTGCGCGTGCGCCCCTACCCCTGCTCTGTGCTGAGGCTCGGACTGCTCTGGTGGGGGAGTGAGTGTGGTCGCACCCTGCTTTCCACGCGAACCCCTTCTCTTTCTCTTCCCTCTGCTCTTCTTTTGCTCTTGCTGCGCGGCACTCCTCGCGCTGCAGTCCACGTTGCGGGACGGGATCAAGCCCAACGTGCTCTCCGCAGGCCGGACGGTGGCGAAGCTCTGGAATCGTGGGCTGACTATTATGCAGTCCGGGGGCTGCCTCTGTCCTCACCAGCTGGTACTCCCGCGCACCTTCCGGCTGTGCTTCTGTGCAGAGCGCCCTGCCTTAGGGCAGAAGACGCGCAGGGCGTTCATATAGTTGACAAGGCGCCGTGCAAGAGCAGCTGCGGAGCATGTCGATACAGACATGTGTATGGACCTCTGCAGGTGTCTTACCTGCGTGTTTGCTTTGAACGCGCGTGTCAGGCGGGCGGGCGCACTGAGAGTCGCCTGTCTTGCACCAGCTTGCGGGGCTTTCAGCCGCCGGCGCTGGCCTGTGGCGAAGTGAGGTGAGGGCGCGCGTGTGCAGCTGCGCAGCGCTGCTGCTGCACGTGCCGCTGACGCTGTTGCGCGCTCTGCGCTGGCTGGAGCGGCAGCCGCGTGGGCGCGGCCTGCTGGCCGACGGCGCCTGCATCACTGTGCACTGCCTCGGTGCGACGGCTTGTGGAGAGGGCTGGAGCTTGAGGTGCTGAGGGAGAGCAGTAGCCGATGTGGCCAGGTGCTGTGATGGGTTCTGCACCGGCTCGGAGGGGTTGTGTGGATGCGGGCACAGCATGGGCGGATGTGCATGCCACCGCTTGCTGTGCTGGCCAGGCCCAGGCTGGGCTGTATGCGCCAGTGTCATGTGGACCTCATTGTAGTGTCTTGTCTTGTGCTCTCCTGGCCTTGCAGTGTGTGTGTAGCAGGCCGTGGTGCTCGTTTCAGGTCCTGCCGATTTACACGGTCCTGACGCAGCCGCGCGCGGCGGCGGGCGGCAGGCGCGGCGGGGGAGGCGCGCCAGTGGCCGGTGCTGCTGGAGCTCGCCGCGCTGCTGCCGCGCGTGCACCTGCACCTGCTGCTGG
>JAABUV010001398.1_pt1 | contig 35041 bp, 41 predicted proteins | sample 5559971 | NCBI WGS metagenome assembly JAABUV01 (sample SAMN10711881, study PRJNA513362) | rock metagenome | isolation source: Antarctica rocks | place: Antarctica: Victoria Land, Knobhead nord | collected 2015-12-19
ATTTGTCACAGCAATCCCTGGCGCGGCGTGCGCAGGTGCACCACCGGCTGCCGTACAGCAAGCTGCTCGCGCGCGACGAGGCGCTGCGGGATATGCTGCACAGCATCAAGCTGCCAAAGCTCATCTTCACGAACGCCGACCAGAAGCACGCCGCCATCTGCCTCGAGCTGCTGGGCCTGGCGGACTGCTTCCAGGCGCGCCTGTTCTGGCTGCCTCCCGCCCGGCGGCCCTGTGTCGCCCGAGGGGTGAACCTCGGCGTGCTGCTGGGGCTGGCAGGCTGATTGTGGCCCTTCAGACGCGCTCATGGGCGAGCTGCTGCTGTTGGCTGCTGCAGGCGCCTTTCCAGTCTTCACTCCACTGCGTCAGCTTGAAGTGCTCGCGGCGTTTCTTGGGCGCAGCCTCAATGCCCTTGGCACAGCGCGCTCTATCGAGCGTGGCGTGGCTCCTGAACAAACAGAGCCTGGCTTAGGCTGCACGCTAAAAGGTGCGGCCGTGACGCGGCGGTGCGCGCTGCGGCAGGACGTGATCTGTTATGAGACGGTGATGGCGGAGGCGCGGCGGCGGGGCCTGGTGCACAAGGACTCGCCGGTCCTGTGCAAGCCCAACCCGCTGGTGCGCCCGGCGCGGCGCCGCTCGTGCCCGCCATGGCCGCCGGCGCCGGGCGTGCCCGGCGGGCGATCTTGGTTCTGTCTGTGACCAGGAAGAGGCTGAGGATGGCGGCGTGCGCCCCCAACTGGCGGCCACGCATGCATGGATGCAGGTGTTAGCAATGGCACGGATGCCGTGGGCGGAGGCAGGCGTGCAGGGCATGCCTCCGTTGCGGGCGATGCGAGCCCTCTCTGGAGGGCATGCGCATGACCTAGGGTCTCTGCATGAGACCCTGGGTCTCACGCAGCCCTGGCGCCGCAGGCGGTCAAGCTGGCACTGGAGCTGGCCGGCGCGGACGCGGCCACCACGGCATTCTTTGACGACAGCACGCGCAACGTGGCCGCGGGCCGCGCGTGCGGGCTGTTCTCTGTGCTGGTGCGTGCCGCCGCAGAGGAGACGCGCGACCTGGCCGTGTGTGGGTGCTCGCCGGCTGTGCGTATGCTGCGTGAACAAATGACAGGCGGCCTCTCCCGTGCAAGGAAGCTCCCGCCTTGTAGCAGTGGGCGTGAGAAGAGTCAGCAATGCCCTGCACTTCTGCAGTCCCTACTAGTGAGCATGTGATTGGCTGCTAAATGCAGATTGGTCACCTCCGCTCTAGCCTTGCGCATAGTGCTTTCTTTGGTCGTCAGAATTATAAAATATAATTTATAAATCCCTGAGAAACCCTCTGTGTGCAGGTGGGCCGCACGGGCGCAAATAGCGGCGCCGACCTGGAGGTCACCAGCATGCACGACCTGCGGCGCGCGATGCCGGGCCTTTGGCACGAGCGCCCGCACGCGGGGCCCTCGCTGGGGCCCGCTGCGCAGGCGGCCCCGGCCGCGGGCCGCCCGCAGCTGCGGCGGCAGAGCACCGCGGACATGATCCGGAATGCGGCCGACGACGAGGACGCGGAGCGGGGCGACGCCGTGCCGACGCTGCCGCCCGTCGGGGAGAGGGGAGTGCTCGTCCCCGCCCAGGAGTAGACGAGTGACAGAGGCGCGAGAAGGCAGCACAGCGGCAGGGGTGCCCCCCCACTACGCTGACATTGATTGACAGGGGCTTCATCCCTTCAGCTGACGGGGAGGCGCTGGGTTGGGCAAGTGCAGTGCGCATGGCTGGCTGTGCGGTGCCTGCAGGCCTGCACGCTCCGAGGTAGTCTCTGTCTCGCGCAAGTGCTTGCCGCGGCACCACCGCCTCATGCATGTCTCCCCCGTCGCACTGGAGTGGATGGGCGGAGGCGCGGTGTCCCCTGCCTCTATGCAAAGCATGCGCAGCTGGGAGCGGCAGCATGTTCAGGCACTGCTAACCCTGCGTTGTGCATGCTCTTGGCAAGTTTGATATGTTGTGCCTGTTAAGGGCTTACATCCTAGCCTGGCATGTTGGAACGCATGAACACGGAGTGGTGACTGACATTATTTGCGTGCATGTTGCACGCTGCTAGGTGTGCGAGTATGTTGCTGCTGACCAGCACGTCTATTACCTATGGCAGCTCTAACACGCAGCTGCTCATTGGCCTGTAAGACCTCACGCTATGGCTACTTTCCGCTATGCTTTCATTCATTGTAGCTTTAAAAAATCACAGGGGGGTTTGGGCGCCAATGCGTCGCAGGCTCAGCAAAGCGGTGCTCTTTTGTCAACTTTTACGTCCACATATGCCGCAAACACTGTTACAGCACCTGAAGCACACTCCACTCTCAGCCTCTCGTAAGCATCTGCATCCTCGTCACCTAGAATTGCCACACATGGAGGTTTGCAACACCACTGCACCCTCGGCTACATATATTACGGGATCATGCACCCGAAACGCGCTGCATGCAAGGACCGGTAAGTAGCATGAACGACGGCAACGTTGCACTTGGCAGACATTGTAGTGCCTCCAACTCACACAAGGTCCAAGTCACACAGGGTCGCACAAGTGTACAGCAGCAACGCTGCTCTGCGGTGCTCCCTTTTGTTGAGCAGGACGAAATGCAGAGATGTGTACCTGGCAGGCCTGGCAGGCTACTGCCCCCGCTGCCAAGCTCTGGCCACCAAAGAATAAACTTCCAAAAACTGCTCCCAGCTCGCATCCCACATGACCAGACCCTGCACACATCTAGGCACATGTGATGATCCTTTAACAACCTCGCCTGCCCTGCACAAGGGCTGCACTCAGCGCACGCGTCATGCTTCAAGCCCCGGGTGAGCGCACCTCGCCCACCAAAACTTCAGTGTCTTCCATACGCCACACAGCTCGCTCTAGACGCCCGCGCGCGACGCTGCCGCAGGACGCGTCTGTCTTCGCTCTCAATCTTACTCCTAAACCTACGCCTTAGCCGCAGGCTCGGCCGACGACGCCACTGTAGCCGCCTGGACGGACTTGAGCGTGCGCGTGGCCGCAATGCGCAGGATGCGTGCAGCGATCATCGCCGCCCCGAACCCTGCGACGGCAATCCCGGACCATGTCGGCATGCTGTCACGCCATTCGCTTCGAGCTGCTCTGTTAGTGTGACAGCAGCAAAGGGGCTGGTGGGGCCTGGCCAGCGGGCGCAGCCAGTCTTGCGTCAGTCTTCAGAGATACAGTCTGGCACAGGTCTCCCACTCTGAGCCGCAACCCCGCGCCACAGCGCACTGAGCAGGGCACGCACCGTTGTCGATGTTGACCACGCTGACGCCCGGGGAGGACGCCGTGAGCGCGGCCAGCAGCGGCGTCAGGCCCTGCGCCAAAAGAGGGAGCGTTATGCACCGCCACTTTTCATTTCGAGAGGCAGGCAAGGAACGCTGTGCCTGACCGTTCTCCCACTTGGACGAGCCACCCTGGCATACTAGGACTCTCCCTAGGGTCCTCATCACATACACTTGCATCGCAAAGGGGCCTACATGCAATGAGCAGCATTATTTCCATGCTGGCAAGCAGCCCACACACAATGAGCAACATTGTTTCCATGTTAGCAGCTCAGTGGCGCCGGCGCGCCTGCAGCGCGGCGCCGTAGCCGATGGAGGTCGGCACAGCGACGACGGGCGCCTCCACCAGGCCCGCCACCACGGCCGGCAGCGCGCCGTCCGTGCCGGCTACGACAACCACGACATCCGCCGCGCGCACCGCTGCAGCGCCAGGTCCGTCCACTCAGACTGTTTTGTCGTGGGGCATGACAAGGGCCAGAGCAGCGACCGAAGAGGGTAGGCAGAAGTAAGGCTCATCTTCAGCGCGGAGCGAAAATGCTTGCGGGTATAGCATTGGCGTCAGGGCAGGGTGAAGCCGTTGCTTGCGGCTGCTGGGGCTGCAGGACGCAGCCCAGTGTCGAGCCCTACCCTGTAGGGCGGCGCGCCCGGCAGACTCTGCAGCAGCCCTGTCTCCTAACCCTGGCCGTGGGGCGGCGCGCCCGGCAGGTTCTGCACCAGCTCTAATCTACCCTAGCCCTAGGACGGCGCGCCCGGCAGGTTCTGCAGCAGGCGGTGCAGGCCATCCACGGACACGTCGGGCAGCCGGAAGCAGTAGCAGTGTGTAGCTTTAACTGCAAACCCTAGCATGTAGGGTGGCGCGCCCGGCAGGTTCTGCACCAGCTCTAATCTACCCTAGCCCTAGGACGGCGCGCCCGGCAGGTTCTGGAGCAGGCGGTGCAGGCCATCCACGGACACGTCGGGCAGCCGGAAGCAGTAGCAGTGTGTAGCTTTAACTGCAAACCCTAGCATGTAGGGTGGCGCGCCCGGCAGGTTCTGCAGCAGGCGGTGCAGGCCGTCCACGGACACGTCGGGCAGCCGGAAGCAGTAGCAGCCCATGACGTCCGCCGTCAGCCGGCACTCCTCTGCGACCGCCTCGTCCGCCGTGCCCGCCGACAGCACCGCCACTGTGCCTGTCCGTGGTGCACAGCAACACACTCTGCAATGGACCAGTAAACTTGTGAAATAGAGTTGACGCAGGCTGACTGCAGTCCGCATGAAACAGCAGCAACCTGTTTCATGAGATCACGCAGAAGACCACCTGAAGAACGTCCGCTGGCTCACCCTACAGCTCAGCCCAGACAGGCAGCGAAGGGTCAGCAGCTACGAAGCCCAGCTGAATCATGACCCGGGCCGCATGCGGCGCACCCGGCAGGCGGCGCTGCTTGCGGCGGCCACCCTGGGCGCCGCGCAGCGTGAGCACGCGCGCCTGCGCGCTGTACTCTACGTCCGGCAGCAGCGCGCGCACCGCCGCCGCCACCTGCGGCATGCGGCCAAGCGCCTCTGTGTTTGAAGCACAGTGTGCCCTGCGGCGCTCTGCACGCGCCGGCACAGAGAAGGAGCCGCAAACGCATCCTGCGGCTGACAGCACGCACAGCTCCCACGACACACATGCGGCCCTGTGCTGTCCGGAAAGCGGGCTCAACAGGGCGCGCATGCACATGCTGCAGGCCTGAAACCTGGTCAGCGGCGCTGCAGGCGCGCACCCCCAGGCACACTCCGCGACGCGGGTTCCGCATGGCCATCGCGACACGGTCATCGCTGCCAAAGAGTCGGGCCATTAGGTCCAGGACAGGGCAGGGCGCAGGCGGGCGCGCCTCTGGCGTGATGCGCGTGGCCATCACGACCTGCTCGTTGCCGGCCATCTTGCGCATGATGGCCGCGACCTGCTCCGCGCTCTTGCCGGGCCCAAACACCACTTCCGGGAAGCCCGTCCGCTCGGCGCGCCAGGAGTCCAGCTTGGCCTCGCCCTCCAGCACCTGGCGCGCGGCGCCGCCCGCTCAACTTGAACCTCTGCCAGCTCCCCCCGCGCGGGAGCCCTGCTCCGCCCTGCGGCCCGCTCCGACCAGGCTCTTCCCCTTTCCCCCGGGCACCAGCGGGCTGCCGGGAAGGGCGCGGGGCTTCGTTGACCTGCCCTCCGCGAGGAGGTTGCGGTGCGGGGCGCCTCCGAACGCTGGCAGCCCGCCAACCGTGCGGCACAGGTCTGACCACGTTCGGAGCGAAGCCATGGTGTGTTGCTGCATGCCGACAACCGCTCCTGACAAGTGCTCGAGTGGCACCAAGGAGCAGCGGCTGGGGTGGGCAGCGCATGCGCAGCTGCAGCACCGGCTGATGGCACTGGGCTTTAGGGCCATAATCTTTCGCACATGAGCACGTCTCCTCCACCCCCTTCGACAGCCTCAGCGGAGCAGTGTACCGCTTGCACTCCCGTGACCCGTGAAGCAAGGGCTGTTCCTCAGACCAAGCACTTTGAGCGCGCGCGCCTGCTCGTAGCCCGCGCTGCGCTCGCGCAGCTGCAGCGCGGCCGCCTCCGGCGACACGCCGCCCGCCTGCACGTCCTGCAGCAGCGCCAGCAGGTCTGGGTCCAGCAGCTGCGAGTCGGCGACGCCGTTGCCCGCGGCCGCCTCCGCGCTCGACGGCAGCCCGGCCGGCACTGCGCCACGAGCGCCGCACAGCCTCAGCGACGAGCAGGGGCAGGCTTACACAGTCACGTCACCCTTGTGTTTGTACGCTCTGCAGGAGCGAGGGCGGCTTGACGCCCAGCAGCTGCGCGCAGGCCGGCACTCCGAGACCTGCGCTGCCTCTCGCTCAGCGGCCAAGCCGGCGCTGCACACCAGTACCCACAAATAGGACAAGCATGCAGGTCAGTCATATTGACCGGAGGCCGTGCCAAGCAAGACAGAAAGCCCCCCCTTCAAAGCAGTGAGAGAACGCGGACTGTGCTTATCCGCTCAAAGTGCTGTTGGGCGAGCTGCATGCTGATGCTGGGCCACTCTACACCCGAACAACTTGGTGTGCTAGCCAAAGCTTGTGTCACGCGCTGGGCGCTCTCAGGCACCGGAGCCTGCTCCGCCACATTCACACCACTTTGACCACTGGACACCACTTCGTGACTGTACAGAGCGGATGCACAACAGCCGAGCAAGCACGCGCAGGGGGTGTGCAAGTGCTACGACCGGATATGTGCTGCTTATACAAATGGACATGCTGTTCAAGTGCGAGGTCCGGGGGTGCAGTGGCACCATACGCTCGGTCACGTGCCGCCCAGCCGGAGCGGCCCCGGCAGAGCTGCAGCGCACAAGTAGCCAGGGAGGCAAGCCGTGCGGCAGCGAGGCGCGCACCGATGGAGGCGACCAGCTCCGAGCGCCTCCGCGCAGCCTTGTCAAACGCTCGCCTGTCTCTCCTCGACGGTGCACGGCAGCGCCCCGCCCCGGCCGGCCTGCCGCAGTTTTGCGCCCCCATTGTGCAGCCGCAGCCGCCCACCAGGGCGCCTGCCACTTGCATCCTGCCTCCTGGCCCCGCCCTTCACCACTGCACTGGCACAATGGCGGCCTAGGCAAAGCGGGAATGCTTGAGTCGCGCTCGACCGTTGCCTCTTCCCCCGCTCACCGTTCCGTCCCGCTTTCGCCTTTGATTACAAACCGAGAGAGGCAGCTAGCTGTCTTCAGGCCCGCCCCCGGCGTCTTGAGCCTTCGTGCTGTGCAGTGCTCGGAGCCAGGCAGCGGGGGCGCTATGGCGGCTCCCCCGGCCCGCATACCCACCCCCAGGAAGAAGCCTCCTGCGCCTCCGCCTGGGTGCGCGCTCACAGGAGTCGCAGGCACGCCCCCTTCTACAAGCCCCTGCGGCGCTAAAGGCGCACAGCGCGCGGTCGCAGGTGGTTTGCCCCCACCGTGGCGTGGGCGCTCCCGTACGAGCGGCGGCGCGCGCCAAGGAGTGCGCGCCCCCTGGGGCGCTCGCCGCTCCGCTGCTCGCGGCTGCTGCGTGCTGACTATTGGCGCTGACCAGAGCGCCTGTAGGGACAGCTTGTAGCATATGCTCACGCCCGAACGTGCATGGAAGCTCCGGGCTGCCGCAAGAGCCCCTCTCAGTCCGCAAACGGCTGCAGTGCAAAACCGGATTTAGTGCGGTGGCGCAGGCCCGGCGCAGTGGTGTCCGCGCCCGGCGCCGGCGCCAGCGCCCTGCGCAGCACCGCCCCAGCGCTGTCAGGTACCACACCTTGGGCGCCCCCCCGTTCCAGCACAGCCTCTGTCTAGTCGTACGTCTGTGCTCCAGCTAGCAGCTCTGGCGTTGGGTGCCACTGCTGGTGACCGACGCGAAGGCGCCAGCTTGCGTGACGCGCACACGCAGCACAGGAGGCAGCTCCTGTGGTGTGCGCGGCGCCGCACGCGGGGCGCCAGGGCGTGCAGGGCGAGCAGGCACCGGAAGCCCTGTAACGGGATGGGGCCCCTAACCCTACCCTACCCCTGTCGCTGCAGGCGCCCGGCTGCGGGACCTGCTGGTGCGGGGCGGCTGCGGCGCCGCCCCGGCAGCAGCGGCCTGGCCGTGGGCAGCCGCCGGCGCCCACTGTCGCCGCGGGTGGGCCCCTCCGGCTCGTGTGGGCGGCCAGGCAGCTGAGGTGGAGTTGGGCCGGCGGAACGCACCCCCGGCAGCAGAACATTGGCGTCTGCCTCACGGCCGGCACTGACAGCGCCCTGCCAAAGCGCCCACCTTGACATCCAGAAGCGTCCGGCGCAGGCCGCGCCAGCCAGACCTCGGGGAGTGTCTGTGAGGCTCATGCAGTCGCATGACTCAGGCCGCGGCCCAACCACACCTTCCTGGTTAGTCTGGCAAGCTTTCACTGCGCATCACGAGGCTCACGCTCTCCGCGCGGCAGGCCTGCTGCTGGGCGCGCGGTTCCAGGGGCGCGACAGGCCGCTCAGGGGCCGCGGGCGGCCGCCCTGGGACGGCCGGGAGGGCGCGCCGCCGCCGCCCGGCCGGGCGTGGACGCCGCACTCGCCCCTGCTGCGGCCGCCGCGGTGCGCAGGCCCTTGCCCGGCCTGCGCCGCGCTCGCGGTTGCACTTTCCACCCAGTGCATGATGCTGTGCTCGAGCGCGCACGGCATCCGGACTGTGGACGGTGCAGCGGTCTGACGCCCGGCCTGCACACGCGGCGTGATGCAGGGACATCCTGTGCCAGGGCGCGCCTGGGGGCTCTGAGCCCGCGGCCCAAGCGGCGCTCACCTCCAAGCGCTGCTACAGCGCGCCCTCCGCGCAGGCGCGCATGCGCGCTCTCGCCATTGGCACGTGAAGCCGCAAGCTCCTCCGCGCGTGCAGGCACTCACTGCATGGCAGCAGTGATCGATCCTGCCTGTGACTGACCAATGGCATCCCAGGGACTTTCAGACGTGTGTGCAGCTCTCCTCGTGTGTCTGGGGCGGCTGTAAGTGCAAATGTCTGCCAGACCAAGTGCACTCAGCGTTGCCTGCATGCATGCCTCTTTCGCCGGCGGGAGGTAGGCATTTTGCAATGTCCTGCCCCAGCAGCATTTGCCGCCGCAGCACAAACTTAATTTTGTGCACACCCAGGCCGACCGCCTGTACGGAACAGCCGCGCTTGTTGATGCGCCAGAACCCGACTCGCCGCGGGGCCGTGCTGCATGCGCGCGCACGGCTGCCGCGCGGGTCAGCACCGCCGAGCGCGTCATGGGCTTGGGCGAGGGTGCGCATCCAGGGCAGGGGCTCGGCAACTGTTAGGTGCAATGTTCCTCTGCATGTGCCTGCCGTCCTCATGATGGCAATTCCCACATGCAAGCATCAAGGAGGGGTTACAGATGCCGGCGGACTTGCCATATGTCAGCACTTGGCCATGCAGCTGTCCGAGGTGCGTCGCACTCTCGCTGTGCACTGGTATAAATAAGTAGGTGCGCAGGACTGAGCGCCGACGACGTGGATCCGCTGGAGCGCGGGCGCAGTCATGCGTGCTTCGGCCGGCGCGTCGCGATCGGCGCGCGCCCGCCGGACAGTCCTGACATCATTAGCCCGCGCTCTGCCGGCGGCGCCTGCCGCAGCCCAGTCCAGGCGCGCTTGATGCGCTCGCCAGTGGCTGCCAGGGCTCGGGGCGTCTGTTTGGGCCCAGGCAGCGGTGCACGGAGCCTCTGCTCATGGAGTACCAGAGGCCGTCTGCAAGATTGGAGGATGCCAGCTTGGCCCAACCAGCGATCCAACACTGTTCATGGCCAGAGACTGTCTGCCATATCGCGACTGGCCTGCACGCGCTGATAGAGCCTGAGCAGAGTCTGTCCATGCGCGCTAACGCTGCACATAGCAATCCGTCCTCATCATATACGTTTGCTTCATGCCTGCAGAGGCTGACAGTGACATGAACATCTCTTGCAGGGGCGCGAGTGCGTCGCACCACAGCACATGCATGTGCTGGCGTGGTCGCCGCTGGCGGCGCGCGCGCATGCGCAGGCGTTGCACGCGTATCGGCTCAATCGTGTGCGAAGTGAGGGCCTTGGCATTATATATGGCTATGCTCGGTGACTGCAGCTGGGGCAAGGTCGTTCTTCTTAGGCGGTCGAGCACCTTTGGGTATAATTAGCTCTGGTTCTCCTGGCCTTGTGTTGCGAGGGGGATGTGCAATCACTGTGCACACCCGTGCAGCGCTTTAAATAGACACATGCCCGAGGTACTGAGAGTCAGCTTGTGCAGCCCCTACAGTGTGTTCGCAGATTGCCAGAGGAGGTTCACATGTAGGCAAACGCAGTGCAGGGACGGCCTTGAGGGTGCTGCACGGGACCTATCATAATATTCAGCTGAGACCAGCGTGGTCCCTCCATGTATGGGGGGCAGCTGTCGTGCGTCTCAGCACGGCCAAATATGATGGCATGCTGTGATTGAAGTCGTTATCCTCTGTTACAAGGATACACATGTTGCATGTTCAGCCTTGATCAGTGATGCATTCCCTCACACCTTGACCACAACTTGAGGCAGGATGTGCAAGCATGCACTGACACGTCCAAACAATAACAATTTAGCTAACATCCTACAGCAATGGTGACAGACAAGCAGGTATGAGACGCATCCGCATGTGCGGCGCAGTTTGATGCAGCCCAAAATTGCATCATGCTGCCTAGACACAAAAGATGAAGCACGACAATCCAGAGCAAGCAGCAGAATACATGGGGACTACCTTCAGTACCTGTGTCAGACGGAGCTGGACAGAGCTGAGTAGGTAGCAGATGCGACACGGAGCGGAACACACGCAACCCAGCACTAGTACATGAACATCCACATTGCTAAAGGCTATAGCCTAAAGCCCTTACTCCCATGGGTTGTCGGGACTGTGGAACGAGGGCTGGGTGCCCAGCCGCTGCCCTGCCGACAGCGCAGGAGTCACTTGCGCACCGGCCCGTGGCACCGCCGACTGGCAGAGTTGAGGCGTGCGCGTGTCACTCTCGTCGCGCTCTGGCACGCCGGGCAGCGCAGCGGCAAGGGCTGGAGACGACGCAGCGGCGGGGTGTGGGCCTGGGCCAGGCCCTGCATGCCCGCCCAGCGCTCCGCCCGCGGCGCCGCTGCCACCGCTGCGCGGAGCGCCGGGCGCGCCCTCGCCTCGCTCCAAGTCAGCGGCTGGCATCCGGGACGCTGCGGGGACGGAGCAGCGCGCTGCGCCAGCGCGCAGGGCTGCTGGCGGCGCGGAGCGCGAGCTCTGCATGCTGCGGCCTGGGCGAAATGCCCCGCCGCTCATGGCGGCCCAGCCAGCGCGCTGCCATACTGCTGGCCAGCCGCCGGCGTCTAGCGCGCTGGCCAGATGCGCACGACTCTCATCGGAGCGCATGCCCAAGTGCGCATGCGCTCCGTGCGGGGCATCTCTGTCCGCCAGGTTGCCGATGCGCGGCCCGGCGCTCCCTGCATGCCTCGCAAATGGCGACATGCGCTGCACGGCGCCGCCCTCGGTCAGGGCCGCAGCAGGCACGCCCGGGTCTTCGCCTGCCCCGGGCTCGGCTGCCCTGCCGTTCTCACTGCCCGGCCCGCTGCAGGGCCGTCGGTACGGCCCTCCCACGGCACCCATATCACCATCAGGCCGTCCAGACCCTGCGTCCGGCGGATCCTGGCGCGGCGGCGGCGCGCGCGGCTTGTCGCCGCCAGGCGCCGGCATGCCACTGAGCGCGCTGACGTGCGCGTGCACGCGCGCGCCGGGGCCTGGGCGCAGCTCGGCATACATGATCGTCACCTGCGCGGTCCGTCAGCGGTCCAACAGCGATTTTGATTCACCATCCGCTGCTAGTCATGCAGAGGCGTACATGCGCCCTGCCGCAGGCCTCAGACCGGCATGGCCGGTTTCGAGCCATACCTACTATGATATGTCACCACTCTTGAGCGCTATGTGTTATCACGTTGCTATATAAGTGGCAGCGCGACGCACCAAGCCTATCAAGCCGGCCGAATGAAGGCCAACGCAAGCGTTTCGTGCGTCGTGTCAAGGGCGTAGACAGGCACCAACAAAGTGTGTGTCCGCTTCGCCCGGCTCCAGGACACAGCTGAAGACTCGCAGGCACCAAAGATGGCAACATCTTCAGTATCTCACAGCCCTGACAAGGAAGCGGGGCGGGCAGCGCGCCTGGCGCGCAAGCTGCGTGGCCGCGAAGCAGGCGAGCGCGAGCGTCTCCACGGCCATGTCGTAGCCGCCGCCCAGCGGCTCGACCTGCGTGGCCGCCTGCAGCGCGGCCACCGACTCGCCCAGCGCGCCCGCCTTGGCCTCTGCGTACGCCTCTGCGCGCTGGCGTGTGTCAGGAACCGAGACTGTGTGCGAAAGTTCCGCCACCCCACCAGCGCTTTCCGTGGCGGTGTGTGCAAGGGTCTCCTTGGCGCGGCGCATCACACTCTGGCAGAGTAGCATGACGTCGTCTGGGGTAGGATACCATACCCCTGACATTGCACCTTCACATATGTGCAACAACGGCATACCTGATTAGAACATCAGCTGCTCTGCAAGGAGCGCGCGCAGCTGCACTCGCCGCCGCGCCGCCACAGTTGACACATACTTGGTGCCGCTACCGGCGCACGGCCGCACCCGAGCCGTGCCCCGCCACGATGCCGGCCAGCGCGGTGAGCGCGGCGGCCAGGTCCTGCCGCAGCGCCTCCAGCAGCGGCCCATTCTTGGCACACAACCGCAGGCGCAGCGTGCCGCCCTCCAGCGTGTGCACCAGCGACACCAGCGTCGTCAGCGCGCGCAGCGCCGCCCTGCGGCGCGCAGGGTTTCTGTGCGGAGGGTTTGCTGCGTTCGCGCGCGCCAGCACTGATGCAACAGCATGACCAGCGTCGTCAGGGCGCGCAGCACCGCCCTGCAGGGCGCAGGGTTTCTGTGCGGAGGGCTTGCTGCGCGCGCGCGCGCCGGCGCTAATGCACCAGCACCACCAGCGTCGTCAGCGCACGCAGCGCCGCCCTGCGGGGCGCAGGGCGCTGTGCAGACGGCTTGCCGGACATGCGCGCCGGCGCAGACGCAGCGCGCTGCCCGTATGCGCAGACGGCCGCTTGATGTGCGGAGCGGCGCAGGTGCAGCGGGCTGCTTTGTGGACGGATCGTGCGCCCATGCATGGCGAGCAGCAGGGCAGCAAGTCCACATCCAGACTCAGAGCGACGCGCGCTGTTCCTGAGGACATAGTCGGACTCGCGCATGGGCGCGCGTGCGCGCCGGAGAGGACAGCCGCGCACCGGCTGATGCGCTTGTAGGCCGCGACGGGCACGCCTTCCCGGCCCTTGCAGGGCAGCGCCCACTCCGCGCGCGCGGGCCCGAGCAATGCGGTCACGTGCGCCTGCTCCGCGTGCAGCCGCTGGCCGTCCGCTAACGCGTCCTCGTACTTGGCGGCCTGCGCAGCACGCAAGTGTGCTCGTGCATGCCGCGAGCATGCATGTGTCATGCAATGATGCGTATGCCAGCAGTCAGCGCAGAGCACATGCTAGGCCGGCCGCGGAGCGAGCGCAGCAGGCGCACCAAGCCGTCGTCCAGGAACTGGCGGGAGACGTCCATCCCGCTGCAGCCCGGCACGCGGCCCTCCGCGTCCGGCTGCCTTCGCTGTCGGCAATGCGGGTGCTGGCGCGACCAACGAGCAGGTTGAAGACAGGAAGGCGCACAGTCAGCATACATGCACAGCCCATCATGGAGGCGCATCCGCCGCCCAAGGAGCTTTGAGCATGCTGGCATGCATAGCGCCCAAGAGTAGGTTAGTCTCCTAAAACCCCTGCATGTATGGTATATATGAGAGGCTTGCAGAGCATAGTGCGCTCTGCGGCCGGCAAAATTTCTGGCAATCTAAGCGAGGCGCGCAGCGGGCGTGGGCCTCGCAGAGCGTTTTCCTGCTCACTGTCAGCTTCATAGCATCATCCCAATCGTTTGACGTCAGGCGCGCATGCAGATGCCGCCTGTTTGTTCCCATTGTCGCTGGGCGCGCGATATCCGGTCCCTGGTCGCGCGGTAGTTTCAAAGTGGCTGCCATCTGCCCCTGGGTGGCGCAGCATGCTTGCTGCTGACCGCCACATGCCTGCGCTGCTTCTCCTTGCCACCTGACTGCATTCAACAGGCGGACCAGCCGAGCGAGAATGGCTGCAGACAACAGCTGTGGAACCCCGCAAACGATCTCGCAGAGGCTGTCCAAGCTGTCAGGTGCTCCACTGCAGTCTGTGCACACCCAGGCACGGTTGTCACTCTGTGCTAGCAAAAGTGCTTGTTGCAGCGCAGCTTACACAAAAGCCTCCTGCTCCAAGCCGGTCACAGACCGCCGTGCACGCAAAACACTGTAGAGAGTGTGACATGCATGCGCGACCATGCCAGCGTCGACACAGTGTATGCCTGTGGCTGTCAGAGCGCTGCGGACTCGCGCGAGGGACTTGCACATGCCACGCATCCAGTCTCGCAGCTGGGACCTGACCTCACAGCCCATGAAGTGCTGCAAGATTGGGCAACGAAAAGTGCGCAGCCGCAGGCGCTCGATGTGGGCTGTGGGAGCATGCCGGGCGAGGTGTATGGCATGGCTGCAGGCCTCACGCCGCTGGCCAAGTCAACAAATGCGTGCCTGGACCGTGCTGATCGAGAAGCTAGGCTACGGCACCGGCGCCTTCAGACGCGCGCGAGCGCAGCTGCGCAAGTTCGCCTGAGCACCTCCGCTGTATCAAACACAGCACCTGGCACCAGCCCTCGACAACTTGCACACGCAGCAGACTCCGACCTTCTCCCACTGGCTGGCTGAGGCGCCATCCGCTGGCTCCTTCTAGCGATTGTGGATTTGCATACTTGAGAAGTCATTACCTCTCATAGCAGCCAGGCCTGGGGATGCTGAGCACCAAAGGGGCTGCAAGCGCGCGGGTAGCGAGATTACAGCACCGTGGCCTGCAAGCTGGGAACTGCAAGTAGTGCTTCGGAGGACACCGCCGGAGCCTGCTTTGCACGGCAGCGGCGATGCAGCGCTTTCCAGCGCCACCAGCTGTTGTGCACACACTAGAGCACAGGGTGAGATGGAGCATAGGCAAGGAGGAGTGGCAGCGCACCTTGATGCGCTCCGGCCGGAAGTGCAGCTTCTCCGGGTCGTAGCGCCGCCTCGGGATGGCATCGTCGTCGCTCTCGTTGCCGTCGGCCGCCGCGGCGGCGCCGCCCGCGCCGTCGCGCGCCGCGCCGCTCCCGCCTGGGACCTTGATCAGGCCCTGCTGCAGCAGCGACGACAGAAAGTCTGGCAGCCCGGCATCCGGCGCGCCTGGCACGGCCGCGCTCGACCCCTGGCCGCCCCCGGCGCGCAGGTGCGCGGGCGCGGGCCCCGGCGCGGGCAGCGTCACCGGCGCCGGCCGCGGCCCCGCTGGCGGCTGCAGGGTCACGGGCGGGGGCAGGGTGACCGGCGCGGGGAGCTGCACCGGCGCGGGCAGCTGCACCGGCAGCGGCGCCTGGTACTGCACCACGGGCTGCGGCTGCAGCGGCTGCTGCACGTACTGCACCGGCGGCTGCAGCACCGGCGCCGGCTGCAGCGCCTGCGGCTGCACCTGCATGGGCGGCGGCTGCTGTGGCACAGCATACATGACTGGCGCAGGCGCTAGCTGCGGCTGCGGCTGCAGCAGCGGCTGCGGCTGCTGCTGCGGCTGCGGCTGCATCTGGGGCGGCTGCGCGTAATACACGCCGTTCGGCGGCGCGTTCACGGGCGCATACCCGGGCGACTGCGGCGGCGCATACGCGCGCCCGGGCGACAGCGGCGCGGCCTGGGCGCCATACTGGCCCGGCGCGGGCTGCGCATAGCCCGGGTGCTGCTGGCCCGGGGCCTGGCCCTGCACCGGAAGCGGGGGCATGAGCGCCGGCTGGCCGTAGCCCTGCGGCGGCCCCTGCTGCGCGTATGCGCCGGGCTGCAGCGCCGCCGGCTGCGCCTGCCACGCCGGCGGCGCGTACTGCGCCGGCTGCGGCTGCTGCGCCGCCTGCATCTGCGCGGCGGCCGCCTGCCGGCGGCAGCGCAAGGGCGTCAGTGGGGCGCCGCGCCGGGGCGGCGCCGGCCGGCGGTGCCCCCGTGCGACGCGCGGGGCCTGCGGGGCGCGCCTGCGAGGCGCGCGCCACGGCGGCCAGCACAGCGTCGGCAAAGACGCCGTGCCAGGTCGCGCGCAGCTTCTCCAGCGCGTTGCGCGTCTCCGGCGCCGCCTGCCACACCAGCGCGTACACCTGCGGGCGGAGCGCGAGCGGGGCGCCTGTCAGGCAGCAGCCCGAGCTCTGCCAACGAGCAGCAAAAGGCACACGCCGGCATTTATCCGCACTCTACGCACTTCCTTGTGACACTGGAGGCCGCACCGCACAGGCATACACCAGCACACTCCTGCACATCTGCGAACCTCCTGACCAGTCTGTGGCTGCCGTACCAGTTCAGGTTGTTCCTTAAGGGTCGCTTGGATATCGGTCACTGCCCTTGTGGCTCCCGCACTGTGCAGGCAGAGGTGTGGCCTCAGGCAGGCGCGCCTGCGGCAGGTTCTGTGCGAAGATGCTCACGAATGGCTGGCCCACGTTCTTTGCGATGCTGTCCACCAGGTACAGCGCCGGCAGCTTGTGCTTCGCTGGGCACTGCGAGGCCAAGCACATTCCTCAGCCTACCCGCCCTGGCGCGCCACCTAAACAGCCAGCCACGCTCTGCACACAGAGCAGACAATGATGCGTGTCTGGGATACAGCAGAGCGGCGCGCCGTGACGATATGGCGCTCGATGGCAGACGCGATGCTGTGCGCAGCAGGCGCGTTCTCGGCCGCCAGCATCGTCAGCGTGTTGATCACCGGCTTGCTGTTGAAAGTGAGGTCGGCCAGCTCGGACGCGTAGACCGCGACAAACTCCGCGTGCTCTGCCATGAGCGCCGCGGGCTGCCGAGCGCGCAGGCAGGTCCCGCGCTCATTGGGGTCCTGCCATGCGCGCAGGCGCGGTGCGCAACCCCTGCTCGGCCTCTACGCTAAAACCTTCCACAGCAACAGCGACGCCGTAGCACAGACTACTTGGCACACGTTTGCATAGCACACTGCCTCTTCCGATTGTTTGCAGACGGCACTCTGCCCTTCTGCTTCAGCGGCACGAATAAGTGTATACAAAAGTTGTGGAGCGAACTTTGCTTGGCAAGGGAGGGTATCGACCCTGGACCTACGCCTGGCGGCTTGCTGCGCACTGGATGTAGCAGGCCCTCCCAGAGGAAGGAGCAAGGAGGTGGGTGCAGGCGAAGGCTTGCCACGATGGTGCAGGTGCGCTGAACGCTGCAACGGCAGAAAGCTGTCGACTGCCTGCTGGCGGCAGCGCGGGAGGCACGGCGCCGGCGCGCTGATGCGGCCCTGTCCGCGCGCAGGGCGGGTACAAGTACCACCAGTACCAGGTGGTGGGCCGCCACCTGCCCAGCGAGCGGGAGTCGGAGCCGACAATCTACCGCATGAAGCTCTGGGCGACCGATGCCGTGCGCGCCAAGAGCAAGTTCTGGTGCGCGACGAGCCGGCCTGGTGCAGAAGTGGCTGCTGTGCGATTTGAGCCTGTGTAGGCAGACGCGTAAAGAGCGGCTGCCCGCAGGTACTTTCTGCGAAAGCTGCGCAAGGTGAAGAAGGCGAACGGCCAGATTCTGGCCTGCAACGAGGTGCGGGCCGCAGCTCAGCAGGGAGCGCGCAGATTGCCAGTGTGCAGGGCGAGGCTGGGCCAGAGCAAGGGCCTGGAGCAGGCTGCTGAGTAGACATCTCAGAGCCCTGCAGTGCCTGCAGCAAGCCTCTCAGCTGCTGCTGCCCTCGTGAGAGCTTTGGCACCGCACAGCATCTCCGTGTGGTTATCAGAGCCGATCGAGACCTCATAGGAAACCAGTTGAGCTGCCGACCGCAAACTACCAAGAAAGCCATCAACAGGGCCGGCTGAGCGGAGGGGGCGCGCGGCGGCGCAGCTCTTCGAGAAGCACCCGACCACGGTGAAGAACTTTGGCGTGTGGGTGCGCTACCAGTCGCGCACGGGCTACCACAACATGTACAAGGAGTACCGCGACACCACGCTCAACGGCGCCGTGGAGCAGCTGTACCAGGCGCGCCCGCCCCCCTCCCCCCGCACACAGGGCGGGCGCGTTGCGGGCGGGCAGGGTGCGAGGGAAGGGCGAGAGCGGCGCGACGACTGCCCCGGGAAGCAGCTGTACCGGGCACCAACTGCAGGAATGGTTGCAGCATGCGCAGGGAGCCGTAGCACCCTGCCTTAGATGCGTTGTGGAGCCGGGCACCGCGGCACGCTAAAGAAGTTTGAGCTAGGAGTGCAAGAGATGCGCTGCGCCTTGTCTGTGCTCTCCTGCCATGCACGGACGCTCAGGATAGCGTTAGCACGCAGAAGAGGCTAGGCCAAGGGTCTTGCCGGCTAGCAAAGGGCCAGCGAGTGCGGGCGACTGACCGGGCAACGCGCGGGCGAGCAGGAGATGGCCTCGCGGCATCGCGTGCGCGCGCCGTGCATGCAGATCATCAAGACGGCGACCGTGCCGGCCGCCGCCTGCAAGCGCGTCAACATCAAGCAGTTCCACGACTCCAAGATCCGCTTCCCGCTCATGCGGCGCATGGCGCGGTGGGCTGCCCCACTTGCCTCGCCCCGCGACGGCATACTTGGTTGCTCGGGGTTTGGCAAAGGCCATTCCAACGGGCTCTTGGCCGACATACGCACAGCACGACCTGTCTTGTTGGCTTGTCGCCGCGCACTGCGCAGGAGGCACCGGGTGTTTGCATGTCTGCCTGACGGCAGCTCACGTGTCTGCAAGCGCGAAGGGGGCGGTGTCGGGATTCCGCATGCCGCTGAGTCGCTGCTGTGTGGGCCACGCGCAGGCCGTCGACGCGGGCGTACAAGACCGTCTTCAAGGCCGTGCGCCCGAACGTGGCGATGCACTGAGCGGCGGCTGCCTGCGGCGCGCGCACCGCCTAGGCGCCGCTCCGGCTGTGGCTGCTGCTGCACGCGCACAGTGGGGGGAGCGCGGAGCAGCGGGGCGGTGCTGGTAGTGCGGCGGCTGCCGGGGAGGGCGCCTGCTGGGGGCATCCTTCCGGTGGCCGGGGCTGGGCAGGGGTGGCGCGTCCTTTTCTGGGGGTGCCAGGCAGGGTCGGAGCAAGGACTTGTGGGTGTGCTGTCGCTCGGCAAGCAACGCAGTGCGCGGAGCTTGGGCGGCGTGTAATGTGAGCGTCCTTCTGTGCCTCTGCACTACCCTATCCTAAACTTCGGGGCACCCATTGGATCGCATGTAACATGCGCAGACGATTATGCTCGAGCAGCTGTGGACTGTCAAGCAAACATGTGCATTGATATGCATTGGCAAGTTAAATGTTCACGCCCCATCACTATGCGGGAGACTGCTGCCAGAACAATGCGTTTGCACAGCTTTGCACAAGGCGTGCTTGGTCATGCGCGCACTTATTGGCGAAACCACCATGAGGTGAGGCACTGGGCGCAGAACGAAGGCGTGGCCGCAGCGGTTGCCCAATCGAGCCCTACAAACAGTTAAGACTATGTTTGCAACCGAACTTATAAACCAACGTTGTGAGCCTAAGGCATGCAACACAAGCTTGCCTACGCAGGCAGGCCGGCGTCCTCCTGCTGGCACCAGGGTCTGGCCTAAGCTGTCCCCAGGCAATGCGCCTGGTGCCCAGGCACACACGCGCGGTGCGCGTGTCAGTGATATAATTGTCACAGTGGCTTCAATTGGTCCGCGCATTCTCGGGGGGGCGCACTGGGCCAGAACCAAGTGCCACCAAACCTAGGCAACATTGTGGTCATAGATGTCGCCCAGCGCCTCCAGCACCTGCGTACGCTCATACGCGAATGGCCGCGCCATGGCCACCAGTGCGTCCACGAGCGCCTTGCGCGCGGCCTCGTCCTGTAGGTTCTGCAGGATCCAGGCGTCCAGGGCAACCCCGCCGGCGCCGCAGTCGCCGGCGGTGCCGCCGCCGCGGCCCTCTTCCTCTGCGCCACCGGTCGTGCTGCCCTCCGCGCACTGGCGCTGCCCGTGCAGAGACGCCTGCATGCCTGCCGCGCCGCCGGGCGCCGACGAAGCTTCGCCTGCTGCGTGCACGCCGCCTGCTGGCGCGCCTGCCGCAGACGCGGCCGGGCGCGCTGCCGCGGGGGCGGCGGCGGCGTTGCTAGGGTCCCTGGGCGGCCCAGCCGCGGCCGCCGCGCCGGCAGGGTCTCGGCCGACCCCGTCCCTGCCAGCTTCCCGCGCCGCCAACGCGTCGCGCACGGCGCGCAGCATGCCGACCTGTGTGCGCGCCGGCAGCTGGCGGCCGGATGCGCGCATCTCCTGCAGGCAGACCACGGCATCAACGCAGTCACGATATTAGTGTTACTTGGCACGCACACGCTTGCGCCAGGCTGCACTTGCTGACAAACTCAGGTGACATGAAGCGGCGGGGCCGCTGCCGTCGTGCCGCGCAAAGCTCACGTGCTTTGGAACAAGGCAGCCGAAACACTTGTAAGGACAGCGTGCAATTGCAGCAACCTCTTAACGAGCCAGCGCCGGGATGCTGGCGCGGGAGCCGGCCTGCGCGCGCACCTGGATGGCGACCGGGCTGGCGCTGGCGCCCTCTCCCAGCGGCAGGTGCAGCGTGCCGGCCTGGTGGTTGTACTGGTTGATCGAGCTCAGCAGCCCGGCGCTGGGCGTCCCATCCCTGCGCCGCATCCCGGCTGAGCGCGCCCTCGGTGCTGCTGCGCAAAAGGGGCCGCCGGTGGGCATGGGCTGGGCGCCTACTGCGCCCAGGCAGGGCAGGTCTGCATGTGAGCGCCGCCGCGGGTGCATCAGGCGCGCGTGGCAAGGCAGCAGAGCGGGTCAGGCATGTTGCCAGCCTCTGCAGTAGGCTGCACGGCCTAAACATAATAATATTGCAGGACAAACTTGGAGGTAGAAACCGCATGGGTCTGACCACATGGAGGTGTGAGACTACAGGCCAGGGTACAAAGCCGCAGCGGAGCAGCTCAGGCGTACTTTGCATTTCTGGAGCGGATCGCAGGCCCATCGTCAATGTCAGAGCTGCGCTTCCGACCCACAGGGCGTGGCGGGCGGGCGAGCGGCGCGCGCACCGCCGCGACTCCAGCGAGGCGCCCAGGTGCAGGCAGACGCCCGACAGCCGGCACAGCAGGTAGGCGCCCTCGGTCGCGTGCATGCGCGCCAGCAGGCGCGGCGTGAGGAAGGTCACAAACAGCTCCACCGCGGTGCCCGGCGCATGCTCCAGCGTGGCTGCCGCGCCGGGCGGGTGTTAGGATTGCACCTAGGGTAGGGTGTGAAGCATGAGGAAGGTCACTAACAACTCTGGCGTCATGCGCATGCAGCCACCGGGCTGCCGTGCACGGCCGCGCGCGCGCACGGCTGCCGCGGCGCTGCCGGCCGGAACACAGGAGCAGCGGCGGTGAATGGGCCTGACGTGCTGCAGGCGTGCAGGGTGACAAGATGATGGCGCAGCGTGCGCGGCGAGCAAGCGCCCCGCGCCGCACCGGTGCAGGAGCCGTAGGAGCTGATCAAGGGCGCGTAGACGACGTCAAAGTCCTCGAGCACGGCGCGCACGGCCGGCACGACGACGCCGGCGGGGAACATCTCGGGCGGGAACTTGCGCGCGAGCTGCTCCGGCCCGGCGTTGCTGCCAATGGCCAGCACGGGTGTCCAGGGCTCGGCGGACGGCGCGGGACCGGGCGCACCCGCCAGCACCGCCGCGCCGCTGCGTGACGCCCCGCAGCCCGCTGAAAGGTGCCAGCAATCGGTGCTTGGAGTCTGCATGACAGTGTGGCAGTCAACTCGTCACGCGGCGCGCATCAGAGCCTGCTCCCAGCTGTGCTCGGGTTGCTTGGCTGCCGAGGCAGCGAGGTGCGCGCCTGGTCCTTGCGCCGTCGTGCGCGGTGAGCTGCAGGGCCTCCAGCGCGTTGGGCCCGCGCCACGCGCCGTCCGGGAAGGTGTACACGGCGCGGTCCACGTACAGGAATGAGGACGCGGGCCGCGCATACGGGTAGCCCTGCGCTGGGCAGGCTGATTGACTGCGCCTTCAGGCTGCGGCTGCTCGTTGGGCGTACGGCGCTCACCAGCGCCTCACAATGTAGGCAACACACCACAGGTGTGTCAGGGCGACTGTAAAGATGCGAGTGCATGCAATGTCTGTGCCAGGGGACCGTGAAAGCGGCTTTCAAACAGCACAGACCTTGGCGCGAGCGAGGCGTGCGGCGTCCATCGCTGTGAGTGAGCTCCTGTCCGCTGCGCTGAAGGCCCGGGAGTGAGTCATGCTTGCCTAGGAGCTTACCGCTGGCGCTCTGACACGGGCGCGGCAGGACCGCCCTCAGTGTCACGTTGAAGGGTCTCTCACGCTTGCCTGAAGCTCTGCACAAGGCCAAGGCGTGCAAAAGGTACAAATTGTGTCTGGACAGATAGGGCGGCTAAGAGGGGGTTTTTCAGGATGAGTCGCGAGCAAAAATGGAAATAGAGGGGATACTCAGGGACGCGCCCCACAAGTAAATGCCATACTGAGCCAGACTCAGAGCGCACACATAGAAATATACAGCTATGGCTGCAGGCGCCTGGCTTGCGGCCGGCCATCGCGCCGCCAGCAGCTCTGTGCTGGCACTCCCTCAGTATGTAACAGACTTCAGCGGCCATTACTCACGTGCTGAGAGCACGCAGCACCAGCTGCACCAGCCCCTGGCTGCATGGCGCTTGGCAGCACGGAAAAGGCAGCGGTGTCTGGCGGCCGCTCATGCAGAGGCTGCGCCAGCAAAAGCCGACAGCGCGCTGGAGCATTGGGCTGCGAACATGGGCATCGAAGCTCCACACCTGCGCATGGCCGACTTTAATGGTGAGACTCCTTCAAGGCAGTGAGCCCCTGCTGGTCCGCAACTACCAGCAAAACGTAACAAAGCTCCTGCTCCACAAGCGGTAGGTGTGGCACTCCAGCGGCTCCCGACACCACCACGAAGCTTGCGTGCTGCGTGTGCACTCCTGGCAGGGAACAGCGCGTGGTCAGACGTCGGGCTCCTGCTCCGACTGCAGGGCTGCGCGGGATGGCCGCAACCGCGGACATCGAGGCAGGCGAGGCGCTGGTGTCGCTGCCAATGAGCGCGGCGCTGCTCGTCACGCCCAAGCAGCGCTGCCCATTCCCAGACTTCTGCTCCCCCGCGTTCTACGCGTCCAAGCCCTGGTGCGCCGCTGGCTCTTGTTAACAGCGTGGCGATGTGGTGGGCGCCCTGCTGATGGCGACCCTCCTGCCACATGCCGCCGGTGCACACAGGCTCGCGCCGCCTGGCAGCAACACCAGGACAGCCGACTGTGCTCTCATGCATACCGTGCATGCACTACCTCACCATGGTCTGTGGTGGTTGACAGCAACGCGTAGCGCGGGTTGTGGGAGACCGTCCCAGGCGCAGGCGCGCTGCGCAAGACCTGGCGACAGCGCGTACTCTGCTGCCGGGTACGCGTACTCGGCGCTGCTGCACGAGGTGCAGCTGCTACGCGAGGCGGGCCTGGGTCCGGCGGCGCGGCTGGCGGCGCACGCTCAGCTGCAGCTGCCTAGGGCCGGCCCGGCGAGAGTGGCGCACGTGCCCGGCGCAGGTACGTGCAGATGGCGCTGCAGCTGCTGCACGAGGCGAGCCTGGGGCCGGCGTCGCGGCTGGCGGCATACGTGGCCGCGCTGCCGCGCGGCGCCGCGCTCGACCCGCCGCTGCTGTGGCGCCCGCAGGAGGTGGCCGCGTTGCGCTACCCGCACCTGGAGCAGCAGGTGCTGCTGGGCTCCTGCTCGTTCCTCTGTTTGTGCTCGTAGGCCATGGGCTGTCTGTGTTCCGGGCAGCCATCCTGACGATCGGCGCGACGCCGCTGTTGGGCTCCGGCCAGTGCTCCTAGGCCGTAGGCTGTTTTTGTTCCGGGAAGCCATACTAACGCTCTGCGCGGCGCCGCGCTCGGCCCGCCGCCGCTGCAGCTCCCCCGTGCGGCCGCGCTGCGCGGCCTGCACCCTGTCTGCAGGACGTACGCGGTAGCAGGGTCCCACAGGCGTCTCGGCCTCGCCCAGCTTGCCAGCGGGGCGCCTGCGGGCTCTGCGCGCCGCAGGTGGCAGCGCAGCGGAACTCGTGGGCGCGGCTGCACGCGGACTTTCTGGCGGCGACGCCCGGCAGCCGCGTGACGCTGGAGGAGCTGTCCTGGGCGCTTAACTGCGTGCGCAGCCGCGCATTCAGCGGGCCGTACGGCGGTGCGCGCTGGGCGCGGCGCTCCGCCCCGCCATGCATCTCGGTGTGCTGGTCTACTAGCGATGGTCGCTTGTTTTGTGTGCGTGGCAGTGGAGTCTGTATGCTGCCGCAAATGATGCGCCTCGGACGTGAGACAAGTCTCGCAGTGGTACTGCAGAACATTGGCCACAGGCACATTGGCAGTCCACCGTCAGCTTTTTTGCACCTGTTGGAAGGCCTGATCGCGTGCAACGCGTGTCCAGGGCCACCCTGGCGCAGCCGCGCCAAGCTGGCGGTCGCACTGCTGGCCGCGGGGGCGGGCTCGCTCACGGTCCTGCATGTCCCGCTGGAGCAGGTGCCTCCCCTGCATCACGCTGACCTGATACCAGAAAAGATGCTGTGATGGCGCTGTTCGGTGCCCTCGCGTACATCCATGCTTGCCGTTCATGGCACATGCGCTCTGAACCTGGTTGCATGTGCCTGCTTGGCATGGGAGCAGCGCTGCACATGTTGCGCGGAACGAGCCTGCACGGAAAGCCCGCCCTTCTTGTCCGTTCTCCTCCCCTTCTTCGTCCCTCCTCTCATGCACGCACCTGCGCAGGTGCTGAACGGCGCGATCGCGGCGGCGCTGTTCAACCTGATTTACACGTACCTGCTGTCGCAGCGCGTCAAGTGGTACGCCATGTGCCCCTGGCTCGACCTGATCAACCACCGCGGCACGGTCGAGGCGCGGCCCCGGGGCAGGCCGCGTGCGGGGTCTTGCCTGCAGCAGGTCCGCTGCGGACTCTGGCTTACATGAACCTCGCCATAGTGCGCTCTGTAAATGGGAGCCTCCCCTGCCCCCTCACTGCTTGAGAAGGAGTGCTATTTGGGTAGGGAACAGGTTTAGGGCTAGGGATGTCAACCAGCTAAGGCTGGGCATCCGCGGGGTGCGCCGTGCAGAGCGAGGTGGAGTACGAGTACTTCCGGGACCGGTTTGTGGCCAGGACCGGCTCGCGGCGCTTCAAGCAGGTGCGGCCGGCCGGCTGCCAGCGGCCTCGGCGCGGGCGGCGCGCGCAGTGCAGAGAGCAACTGTGGTGCCTCGTCACAGTTGCAAGCCATCTGTGCTGCCTCCCTCGGCACCATAGTGACGGTCTCTTGCGCAGGGGACATGTCGCCATGCGGGTTGCCGATGTGACATGAGGCATAGCTCGTGCATTGCATGCTCCGTGTATAAGGCCAGGCCCCAGGCTGCTGCCAACAGCACAGGCTGCATGCCACACGTGCGGCAGCCCTGAACCCGGCTCTAAGCTCCACATGTGCCGCACGGGCCGGCGAGCAGGCCTTCACCTTTTGCGCCCTACCTTACCCTGCACCCAGCCCTGAGCGCCTGCAGCCGCGCGCGCAGGGCGAGCAGGTGTTCATCTCGTACGGCCCGCAGGGCAACGACTCGCTGCTGCAGTTCTACGGCTTCGTGGAGGCGGGAAATCCACACGACGCGTTCCGCGTGCCCGGCCTGGCCGCGCGCGCGCGTGCCGCGGCCGCGTCGCTCGGCATGGACTCGCCGCTGGGGCAGGCGGCCGCGGACGCCGCGTTCACGGCGCGCCCGGCGCCCCCCGCTGCTGCAGACCTGCTCGCCCCTGGCAGCTGGACGCCACTGCAGAGCCCGTGCATGTAAGCCGAGTCAGAGCTCACCTGGCACGGCTGGGCGCGTGACAGGGCACGCTGACGCGACGCGGCCCCGACGACGCAACGCTGGGCGTCCTCAGGGCGACGCTGGCGGGCGCGCACGAGGCGGACGCGCTGCGGGTGCTGCCCGTAACCGCGCTTGGCAGCGCATGCTACTCAGCAACCCATGTGCTCAGCAAATCATGTCTTTGCTTAGCACACCACGTCGTCGCTCAGGAATCCACGTCGTTGGCAGGCCGACACCGGGCGCTGCACTGCAGTCTCCGCCCGCATGGCGCCGCAGACAGGCCTACTTGCTGACCCTACCCTATGCTCGCGCAGGTGGCCGCGGCCATCTGCGACGCCGAGGCGGACGCGCTGGGGCCGGCCGGCCGGCCGCGCGCGGCCGCGCCGCAGCTGCAGAGCGCGCGCGGCGCCGCGGCGGCGGCCTTCCGGCGCGAGAAGGCGGCTGTGCTGGCGGAGTGCGCGCGGGCGTGCCGGCGGCAGGCACCGCCGAGGCAGGCCTAGCCCGGCCTGGCGGAGCAGGGGGTTGCTGGCGGCCGCGAGGCTGCCCGGCTGGGCAGCATCATCCCTCAACTCGAGGGCGGGCGGAGTATCACGTCGACGGCCTCGCGCCTGAGGCTCGCGGCACGCTGAACATGCATGTGGGCACCGCATTGCGTTATTGGCTGCATGGCGACCGAGGCAGGTGTCGTGCGGCACCTGCACTGCCTCACTCTGTGTCACAGAGTCTGTGATGTGACAGGTTGCTGTGCGCTGAACGCATGCACCGTCAATTACAGGACGCGTCAGCACTTCGTCATCTATCTGATACATTCCATCCGCTCCTGCATGTTCCAGCACGTTGCTGTATAGGAAACGAAGTCCGTCTAAACTATCAGCACCGCACCACTGCATCCTCTGGGCACACCGGATCCTGGCATAGGATGTTGCGCAGAGTAGCAGACCAGTGCCCAGAGTCTGGCGTGACGTTGCTTTCGCCACATTCCGCCGTCCTGACTGCCTTGGCAAGTATGCGGTGTGCATGCCAACGTCATGATGACATGCCAGCAAGCGCCAGCTGCGCCGGGCACAGGCACGCGCCTCACTGCAAGCCGCTGCATCCAGCTACATGTGCCCGCCCCGCCGCGCGCCACCACCCGCAAGAGGAGGCCTGAGGCGCCCTCCTGGCCTACCCTGCACGGTCCCTGTTCCCTGAAATGCTGCCCTGTTCCTACACAGTCAGGCTTCATGGGCCCATGCAGCGGCCTGCGCGTGCGCGTCCGCCGCGGCCTGCCACTCTGTCGAGCCCTGCCGGGGCCACCGGCGCCAGGCCAGGCGCATTGGCTGGTTTGGGGCGCATGGACGCATGCACACCTCAAACGCAAACTGGCCAGAACAATGCTCAAGCAGCGCGCGCAGCGCCATGCGGTGCGGTAGAGCAAACTCAAAGCCTGGCGACCGGAAGCCTGACAAACAAATCGAAAGCGCCTCAATTGTGGCGGATTGCAGTGCCGGCGGGCACAGACTCTGGACTGGCGACGCGTGCAGCCCATCAGGATTGGGCTTGACTGTTCCATTTAAAACTACACGGGAAGCCCGTAGGTGTATGCTGCGAACGTGCTCCAGAATGCTTGCGTTTACCCATGTTCCATGCTGGGAATCCCCACTGTCTACAGTCAGGGCAGGGCAGGTCTTCAGCCCTCGCAGCAGTGGCAGATCGTACAAATTGTTAAAGCGCATGCCCCCCATCACAGCAATGCTCTGCAGCTGCGGCAGGGGGTCATTCGTCGGGCGCAAAGCTGAGTGCGTGCCCCACTCCACACGGCCCAGCAGCCCATCTTGTTTGCAGCTTGCGCTGAGGAGCGTGAGCTGGACCAGGCTCTGCGGCCAGAAGCCCGGCGCCAGCCAGACGCGCTTCTGCACAAACACACGCATAGGAAGGTAGGGCAGCACACATACAATCCCTAGCTGGGTAAGGGCAAGGCCGCTCATGTCCAGGGCTGGCAGCACGCTCTGGTCAACAGTCGTCAAGAGCCGCAGTGGTACACCGGACAGCTCGAGCAGGGAGTGGCCGTGGTGCGCGAGGACGCTCTTATAACAGCCACGCCACAAGCGTTCTTCACTGTCTCTGATGCTGATGGCTTGAACGCACCCCACCCGCACAGGCGCTGCCAGCCACGCGCGCTGGCACTCGCTCAAGCGCGCAGCAGAAAAGTCGAGCGTCAGGGGCAGCGGCTGCGCCTGCAGCGCTCTGCGCACGCAGCAGCATACGCTGCAGAGGCCGGCTGCATACTGCACTTCCCCAGCGGCAGGCCGCGCCGGCCGATCAGCCCAGACGAGGCCAAAGATGCCGCGCAGCAGGTCATTGGAGAGCGCCACGAGGCAAGAGGTCTGCTGCAGCCCTGGCAGCGCGCGTTTATGCAGACTTTCCGACGTGCTGCTCAGGACTGAAAGGTGTGCAAGTTTGCCGCCAGATATCCTTGATGAAGAGCAGTAGAGCTGTCATGCACACTTGCAATACGTACACGGTGTTCAAGGCACCTTCACGTGGTGCCTTGACCATCAGCTCCAAGACTCACCTTGCAGGAGTAGGAGTTGTCTGAAAGGTTGTGATGGTCTTCCGCGATGCCTTGATCACAGGCTCCAGGGAACTCCATGCAGGAGCTCAGCTTGCCTGCGGTACTGTAACAAGATACGTTGTTGATCGCCTTGCATACACTTGCTATGTTGGAGGTCCCGTAAAACAGGAAGAAAGCTGCACATGTGTGAGCCAATTATTTCTCTACTTCTGCTCTTTCTGCATGCATGGTAGTCATGCATGGCCCCCGAGTGGAAGCGCTCGAGCCCTGTGAGCTGTAGGATGATGTCATGTGCATCACTGGCAGTCTAGTGCCGTTCATGATGCAGGTGAGTGTGCTCTTGCCATCGGCCACGGCCGCGTGGCCGGCTGGCCGCAGCCTGCAGTGATGGCTGCGCACCGGTGCCTGTAATGGCTGCCAAGCAGCTCCTGCACAGCACGTATCACTCAGCACGCTCTGCGGTGTCGCTCTGGTGTGCATATGCTCTCCTAACCACCTTGTTCCTGTATTCTGCAGACGGATGGCACTCAAACAAGTTTTCTGTTCCTGGAGCAGTAAGTTTGTGTAGTTGTGCTGTAGCTGCACATCCATAACACACGTGGGTGCTTGATGGCGACTCCAACAAGGTTGATGAATGGGCCTCAGCATATTGCAGTGGCATGTCGCAGGTGCGCTGGCTTCAAGGATGCCCTGTGCATATGGCGCTGCATCGAGTTCTTCGTGCACGACCCGCGCATCCTGGTGAGCCTTCCGCTGCCGGTGCAAGCGTTCCCGCCCCAGCCTGGTCGCAAGCCCCTGTGGCGCAGAAGACAGGCCGCCTCCCGTGGACTGCTGAAGTGCTTACCGCGCCGCAAAACGCGCCAAGCTGCTGCGCGCGCAGCGCAAGACGGGGCAGTGCTTCGCACTCAACGGCGCCATCTTTCTCGGGAGCGTGCTGCTGTGGGAGCGCGTCATGGCGCCCGGGGCGCGCTTCCTGCTGGCCGCGAGCCTCAAGGTGAGCTGCGCGAGGCGCCTCGCGAGCACGCTGCCCCTGGCAGGCTCGCCAGTCTGGCGGCCCTCAGCACAAGCTCCTCACCTGTGCCACTCTCCTCGTCTGCATAAGCTTGGCCCTCAGCAAGAGCGGGAGCTGGCCAAGTTTCTGTAGCACAATGCTTGCCTGCATAGGGGTGGAGAGGCAGAGCGTGCCAGCTTGCTCCCTCTTCAGCAATCCAAACTTTGAGGAGCATGTTATGTTAACACCTCTGTTGGGCTGTTCGGCCTGGCTGCACGAGCTTAGCCGGGAAGCGGCGGCGGACGCGGCGCTTATTTCGGGCCATCAACTCGCATCGCCACTGCCGCCGGGGTGGGGCGGGGGTGAGGTGGTGGACGTGACGCTCACGTACGTGGGGGCCATTAAATGCCATCGCCACTGCCGCAGGGGTGGGGCGGGGGTGAGGCGGTGGATGCGACGCTCGCGCTGCTGCACGCGCTGTTCCTGGCGCTCTGGCTGCTGCCCGTCTACTGCGTCAGCTTCGCGCTCAGCTGCGTGTGGTGCGCCCTCTCCCGCACCCTGTTCGGCCTGCGGCGCGAGGGGCGTGCGCGCGTGGCGTGCAATTGTTCCTCCCGCTGACCGCGCTGGCAGGCCCGCGTGCCGCGTCAGCGAACGCAGCGGCCGATGGCGCCTGGGAGCTGAGCATGCAGAGGTGGTTGCCCAATCGGAGGCTGTTCCTGGTAGGGCCAGCAGCTGGGCCTGGCCAACAAGCGCCCCGGGCGCAGGTACCAGGAGATCGCGGAGCTGGCGGTGCAGTGGCAGCGGCGGCAGGCGCGCGGCGCGCCGCCCGCAGCGGCAGGCGGCGGCGGCGGCGGCGGCGGGCACAAGGACGTGCTGGACGCGGCGGCGCAGGAGGTGTTCCGCGTCGCGCTCTTCGCGGTGTTCTTCTTGCAGGTGTCCGCCGTCGCGTTCGTGCCGGTGCTCGGTGCGCCCCGCGCGCGGGGTGCTGTAGGCGCGCGCCCGGTGGGGGTGCCGGACAGCACAAGTGCGTCTTGCTAGACGGCAGCTAGCAACCGCCTTGCCCTTGAATTCTGATGTAGCGCTGCTCCATGCCATCATTTGGTAGAGTGTGCTTGTCAATGTGGCGTGACAGCGCCTGCAGTGGGACAGAGCGCTGGCCGACTTGTATCTTCACATTGCGTGCCCTGCAGGGGGCAGCGAGGCACGTTGTCTTACAGACAGGGTATCAGGGCAGTGCTTGGCTGACCGCAGGCGGGCCGGCCTACTTTGTGCTGGTGTCGTGGCTGTACGCGCTGTACAGCTTCGACTACAAGTGGAGCCTCACCAGCCGCCGGCTGCAGGACCGCATCAGCTTTATCGAGGAGCACTGGGCCTTCTTCCTAGGCGCGCCCGCCAGCCCTATAACCTAACCCTTACCCTGCGAGTCCGGCACGTCGCTCGGCGCGGAGCGCAAAGAAAGTCCGCGTGCTGTGCCTGTCAGCTCGCGCGCGAGCCGGCGGACGCCCTGGTGTGGTGCGCGGGATGTGTGTGGGGCGTGACGGCGCGGCGCCGGGCGACGGCCGGCCGCCCGCGCAGGCTTTGGCTCCGTGTGCACGCTAGCTACAATGTACTGGACGTTCTGGAAGGGCGCAGCCATCATGGCCATGGTGTACCCGCTGTTCATCCTGGTGGCCTGCAAGAGCGAGCCGCTGCGCGCGTACCAGCGCGGTGCGCGCCCTGCTCCTGTGTCGCCCCTCCCGACCTGGCCTGGCCTTTGCCCGCTGCAGGTCCCATACAAGCACGTATGGAGGGGGTAGGGATAGGAGCAGGAGCAGGAGCATGTGCGCCCGTTGCGGCCTGCTGGAGCGCCTGGTGTAGTGGTTTGCAGCCAACACTCGTTTTGCGCCGTGCATGGCTACTTTGTCAGACGTTCTTGTCTGGGTGGTAAGCGTGCCGCTGCATGGCTTTGTCAGGCCCCGGGGCAACAAAGTGTGACGAGGTGCCCCATCCAGCTTCTGGCCTGTAGTGCTTTCTGTCGCTGCGGGCTCTCAGTAACAGCATGCTTAGTGCAAGCATCGCCTTAAGACGCAAACTCGCCCATGAGTAAGCTGCTCTCTCTGCATTCTTTCTCTCTTTACTCATGTGGGGCACTCTGACAGAGCACCTTGGCCGCGCAGCGGCGGAGGCAGAGGCCGCAGCGGGCCGGCGGCTGCGCATGGGGCGGGCCCCCGTCTTTGCCGCCGCCACGCGCGCCACCGCGCTGCTGCTGCAGCGCGCGCCGGCCGCCATCGCGGCGGTCTCGGCCGCCCCCGGCGCTCTGTGGCGCGCGCGGCGCGCGCTGGCGGCGGCCGCTGTTGCCCTTGCCGCGCTGGTGCTCGCGCTGCGCGTGCGCGGCCGGGGCGCACTGTAGGGCTTAGCTAGGGCTAGGGGGTCTGCTGCGCGGGCGCTGCAGCCTGGCGGCAGACTGCAAGCACGTCGCTGCGCGCTTATCGCTGCGCGGCAGCCAACCGTGCGCTTGCTATAGATATATGCGTCATAGAACTTGATGATCGAGTGCATGCGGGTCAGGGCTTGGCCATCACGCACTGAGTCATTCTTATCAGCACGAGCAATTGCTCATGGTGGGTGGGTGCACCAGGGGTAGTCACTGTGACTGGACTGTCCTGTGCCTCTGCTGCCAGGCGTGTGCTACTGAGAGCTGACTACCCACTGCGTGCAAGCATATGCAAGAGCGTGTAAAGGCAGGCTGCTGCGACTCGGTAGTAAAGAGGCATGCTGTGCACGTTATTGGCGGGTTCCCTGAGCGGCTGTGCCCAACCTTACCTGGTCAGCTATCTGCTTGCTTCTGGCGGGCGCTGGTAGCATGCCTGGCATGATTATGGACTCAATGCACATTGCTAGCAATAATGCACTCCAATAAGCCACAAGTACCCTAACCTATCTGGCCTTGGATTCAAAAAGTGAAGCAGCTCGCAGCGCTGCGTCTGCTGGCTCGGTAGGAAAGCTTCGCTACAGTAGGAAGCGCCGCAATTTGTGTCTCCCTTGTGGCTCGCTTGCGCTGGGAGCGCTGCACTTGCCCAGCACTGGTTGTGCGAGCACGGCCTGCAAGCTTGAGCGCCAGGCCTGACCGCGCCCTTGAGGCAGGCCAGCGCCAGTGGAAACAGCGATGGCAAAGAGCTATGAGCTGGTGCGGGATGCGCTGCAGCGGGCGGGCGCCACGAAACTGGAGGCGGTGCGGAGCGCCTTTGCGCAGGACGTAAGCTGGCTGGAGGCAGCGGTTCGGGGCGCGCGCGTGCACATAGCCGGTTGCGCACCGACGCGCGGCGACCCAGCGGCGCCCGATAGTGCGGCCGCAGCGGTCGCTGCCGCTGCAGGGGCCGCGCGCGGCAAGGTGGGCTTTCCACCTGCGGTCGTTTACACAGGCCGTGATGTCAAGATCTTGGCATCTGGCCCATGACCGTGCGCTTCTAGCCACACAGCACTTCACACTGACACAGGTACAGGAGGGTGTCTGTGCAGTGCATATGCAGACAAGGGGTTGCTGTGGAGACTGGCTGGCAGCAGCAAGCGCTTGAGCTGCACCCCGCAGGAGAACGAGGAGGAGCCAGCGACTGCGCGCCGCACGCGCAAGCCGCGCGCGCGCCCCCCAGAGCTGGCCGCCGTCGCCGAGGAGGCCACGGAGGATGCTGCCGCGGCAAGCGCTGCGCCAGCAGAAGCGGCCGCAGCGGACGCTGCGCCGCCGAGCGTGGAGCAGCCAGGGCCGACGGACGCGGCTGCAGCGCCGGCCCCGCCGCGCGCGACGCGCGCAGCACGCGCGCGCGCCGGCCGGCCGCCGCTGGCGCCGGGCAGGGCCGCGCGCGCGACGCGGGCGAACACGCGGGCTGCCAGCGCAGCGGAGGACGGCGGAGCTACGGACCCAGGCGAGGCTGACTCCGTGTATCCCTTATCCTATGAAAGGACAACAAGTTCACCCAGGCTGTCGCCCAGGCTGAAGCCTTTGCTGCATACTGGTCTGGCGAGCGCAGGTGGGGCTGCCTGAAACTGACCAGAACCTGAACCTCAACCTCCCCGCAGTTGTGTCTGACGACATAAATCTCACCGCTTGCTACAGGTGCGAGCTTGTCTTGCCGAGCGCCCGCTGTCATCTACCCAGCTACTCATGACCTGGTTCGGCTGCCTGCAGCGGTGGGAGCGCACGCTGCCGAGCGCGCCCTTTCCCCGGAGCTTCCTGCGCGCAAGCGCACCGCGCCTGCGCGCGCGCGCACCCGCGCCGCCAGCGGCGCGGAGCGCGCGCCCGACGCTGCCGAGGACCCCGCACCAGACCCTGCTGTAGCTAGCCCGCCCGCTGCGGCCGCGTGCGAGGGCGGCGAGCCGGGCAGCGCAGCCGGCGACGGCGCGCCGGGCACCCTGGGCGCACCAGAGGGCGCGGGTGAGCAGGAGGCAGGAAGCCAGGAGCACTCTGCCGCCGCGCGGACAGCAGGGCGTCGGAGCGCCAGGGCGACCGGCGGGCAGGCGGGCGGCTGCCACGGCCGGGCGGCTGCGGCGTCCGCCGCAGCCGCGGCGGCCGAGGTGCGAGACCCCGACCCCGCTAGCGAGGCGCCCGCAGCGGCGGGCGCGGCTCTGGATGGGCAGCCAGCGCGCGCGCTCCCGCTGCATGAAGCCGCGGCCCGGGGCGATCCGGCGGGTTCGGCGCCGGGCGGCCAGCCCGCGAGCCCGGCAGCGGGCGCCTCCGGCGCGCTGCCCGCCGGCGCAGCGCAGGAACGAGCGCTTGCCGCGGGCGCGGGCGAGCGGGCGGGCGGGGCGGTGCCGGACACGCCGGCGGCGGACAGCGGCCAGCCCTGCGAGGGCGCGCTGCAGGCTGCAGGTGGCCCAGGGTTCGGCGGCGCGGGCGCCGCACCTGCCCCCACGCCCGACGCCCGCCCGACGCGGCGAACGCGCGGTGCGGCGCGCTCGGCCGCGCGGGGGACGCCCGCGCCCGCAAGCGCAACCCCAGCGCCCGGCCCTGACGCCGACCCTGGCGCGGCGCCGGCGAGTGTGCTGCCGCGGCGCGTGCTGCGCTCGGCCGCCAAGGCGGCCGCCGCGCCGCATGCCGGGGGAGCGGCCGGCTCGGAGTCGGACCAGCAGCACGCACGCTCGGCGGCCTGCGCTGCGGGCCACAGTAGGGCGAGCCTGGCATGCCCGGCGCCGCAGCCGCCAGCGGCCGGGGCAGCCGCACCGGCCCAGGAGGCCGCGGCGGCCGGGAGCGCCGAGGAGCCCGCGGACGCCGGGACTGCGCTGGCAGCACACGCGCCAGCGCCCGCGCTGGAGGCCCCGGGGCCTGGGGCGGGGCCGGCGGACGCTGGGGCGCACGCTGCGCCCACCGCAGGGCCGCAGGCCGATGAGGCTCAGGCGGACGCGCGGACGGGGCCGGCCCAGGCGGCGGCCCACGCCCTCCATGAACGCGGCCTGCGGGAACACCCCGCGCCTGCGGGCCCGTCCGGGACAGCGTCCGGGGCAGCGCCCGGCGACGCGGCCGCCGCGGCCCAGGCGCAGCCGGCGGCCGCCGCGCCCGCGCCCGCGCCCGCGCCCGCGCACCAGGCGCCGGCCGGCAGCGCAGAGGTTGCAGGGGCCGGCGCCGGCGCCGCAGGCGCCGCCGCCGACTCGGACGCAGACGTGGACGTGGTGATCGAGCCCAGCGACGACAGTGGCGGCGACAGCGGCTACGAGGACGGCGCGGACGCGTTTGCGACGCCGGCTGGCGGCGCGCCGGGCAGCGCGCGCGGCGGCACCGCCTACAAGACCGGCGCCGACATCCCGACCGCCGCGGCCGCCGGCCGCGGCGGCGGCCGGTCGGCCTTTGCGTCCGGCGCGCGCTGGGCGCCCG
>JAABUV010001399.1_pt1 | contig 35037 bp, 38 predicted proteins | sample 5559971 | NCBI WGS metagenome assembly JAABUV01 (sample SAMN10711881, study PRJNA513362) | rock metagenome | isolation source: Antarctica rocks | place: Antarctica: Victoria Land, Knobhead nord | collected 2015-12-19
CCGGCGTGGTCGCCGCCCGCGGCGCTGCGCGGGCGCCAGCCCACGGGCTCCATCTGCCACGGCGCCATACCCCAGGGCACCCACTCCAGGATGCCGCCGGGCGATGCCCAGCGCTCGCGCTCGGCCGACGTCGGCGGCGGCGCGCTCGTCGGCCACCGCGGCCGCGGGCCTGGCGCTGGCCATGCCGCGCCGGCGGAGGACGGCCTGCCAGCGCCTGCCGCGGCCGCGACCCAGCCTGCGGGCGCGCTGTTGAGCCGCCGCGGCCCGCGGGCGTCGCCCGCTGCCGCTGCCGCGTGCGCGCGGGAGGCGCTGCGCGGGCGCTGCGCCCAGACAGGGCGCGCCAGGGCTGCGCTCGGCGCCCCAGAGCGCGTGCAGCGCTGGCCGGCTCCGTGTGCTGCTCCGGCAGCCCTAAAGACCAGGGGCGCCGGCTGCATGGGCGGGTAAATGAGCGCCACGGACGCCTGCGTAGGGAGGCTTGCAGCCTTGGCAAGCGGCGCGCGCGCTTCAGCCACGGCAGCGCCGTGCCAGTTGCCAGCCGCGGCCTCACTGAACATGAAGCACTGCGTCCCGACCGAGCTGGCGCGCCGGGCGCCTACGCCCGCTGCTGCAGCGCATGCGGCAGTTGCCGATGCCCATGCGCCGGCCGCAGCAACAGGCGCGGCAGCGAGCGAATCGCAGGCGCCCGAACGGAGGCCGACAATAGCCACCGCTTCCGCTGCCGGCCCCTGGCCGCCGCACGCGGCCGCGTTGCTAGCGGAGCGTGCCGAGCTGGCAGGCACGCCGGGCTCGGCACGGGCGCTGCTCGGCACGTCATGCGGGCTAGCGCCAGCGCCCGCCTGAGCCTGACGGTCGGCCGCCGCCATGGCCCCAGCAGCCACGCCGCCCGCCATGCTGGCAGCCGCAGCCAGGCCCGCGTGCGCGCCGCGCCCGCCGTCGCCGAAGCCCGGCGCGGTCCCTGCCGGGCAGGCGAGCGCCGCAGGCGCGGCCGGGACCAAGCACAGCCCGCCCGTCACAGCCACTGGCTGCGCCGCCGGTGCAGTCTGCGCCGCGGCCTCTGCGCGCGCGCCGAACGATGAGCGGGCCGCGGCAGCTCCCTCGGCGCCACGTGTCGCCGCCGGCGCATGCGCGTCGGCTGCGGTGGCTCCCTCGGCAGTGCTGGGGCTGGCGGCGCCCTCCACTGCGACTGCCTGGCAGCCAACAGTATGCGGCACCGCCGCCGCATGCGCGTCGGCTGCGGAGGCTTCGTCATTCGCGCTGGGGCTGGCTGTCCCCCGCAACGCGACTGCCTGGCAGCCAACATCGGCACGCGTGCAGAGCGCTGCGGCGCTGGCCGCGCTGGCGTCGCGGTCCGCCCGCGTCACTGTATTATCTCCGTGCGCGTGCTCCGGTGCAGCCCCTCCGCGCACGCCGGCGCGAGCGCCCGCCGCGACAACGGCCGCTGCCACGAGCGCCGCGCTGCCTGCCTCCCCGCTCGCGACTGCGTGGCCGTCCTCGACGCGCGCGGCTGCGTGCGCAGGCGCCGGCTCTGCTGCGCGCGCCGCCACATGCGGCTGGTGCAGCGCGCCTGCGACGACAGCGGATGCATGCGCGGCGGGCCCTCCGCTCTGTGCCTCGGCTGATGCAGCACCTGCGCCAGAGAACTGAAGCTGGAAAACAGCCAGGTGTGAGGGACCTGCGGACGAATCAACGGAGGCACACGGCAGTCGTGCATTAGCAGGGCGTGCATGGCAGCAGGCTGTGCGCCTTTGGCCCATGTGCCCTCACTGCGACAAATGTGGGCACAGCTGCGGACGCATGTGCCAGCTTGCGCTGGCATGCAGCCGTCACGGGGCTACGGCCAGGGTGAGATGAGCCAGGACTCTCGTGCTCACTGTGCTCAAGGGGTAGTGAGCAAGCCTTCCCAAGCGCGCAGCTTTCGGAGGGGAGGCGGTACACCCCAGGCGTTCACGTCGATTGCTGGGCACGCTCGAAAGCCGCCACAACACACCCAGTGGAGTGCGTCCAGCAGCAAGCGAGGCCGGACGCGCCTGGGGTGCAGGGTTGGGGTCTATGGCAAACAACCATTGTCAAGTGAGACTGGGCGCGCCTGGGGCCTTGAGCGGCGCGGCGGCGCGCTCGCCTGGAGCGCTGCGCTCCGGGCAGCCGCCTGTGCGCCCGGCTGCGGCCTCCAGCACAGGCCTGTGCTGCGGCTCCCAAGCAGCCTCCCGCGCAGGCGGGTGCTTGCGCCCGGCCGCAGCCTCCAGAGCAGACTGGCGCTGCCGCTCTGCGGTGCCCTGCTCAGCTGCGAGCGCGTGCCCCGCCGCACCAGGGCTGGCGGGCGCCTGGACGCTGTCGTGCACATCCGCGCCGGCCAGCACACGCGCTGCCGCGGCATCGTCGGCGTGGCAGCGCGGCGGCGCCGGCGCGCGCCCGCTTGCCGCCGCAGGCTTTTGCGGGCACGGGCGCCGGTACTCCGCGGCTGCTTCCGGCCACAGCTCGCGCTGGGCAACGGCCTCCGGCTCGCGCGCCGCGCCATCGCTCACAGCGCTGGCGCTGGTCGGCACCCAAGCGTGCGCCGGCTCTGCTGCGGCCCCCGCCGCACGCGGACACGCACGCTCAGGCGCCGCCTCGGCGGCAGGCGGCGCAGCCGTGCCCACGCGCTCGGCCGCCGCGCCCAGCGCGCCCTGCAGCGCAGGCAAGCGCGCGCGCTCCGCCGCGCCGGCCAGCGAGGCCGCGCGGCCACGCTCGACGGCAGCCTCGCCAGCAGCCAAGACCGTGGACAGGCCGGCGCGCGCGCAGGCGGTCGCAGCCTCCAGCGCGGCCAGGCGCTGCGCCTGTGCGGCGCGCTGCGCCTGCAGCGTGGCGACCGCCGCGACCACCTCGGCGACCACGGCCGCCGTGGCCGCGCCGTCGGCCTGCATGGCCACCTGCATGGCCACAGCCGAACACGTCTGCATGCAGCGTCTGGGAAAGGGGGCGCCTGACTTTCCTTGGTATGCCTCAGACGCAGAACCTTGTCTGCATGCGCAGCAGCTCAGAACCTCAGCACGAAACTTGCAAGGGTACAGCTAGGAATGTGGTGATCAAATGAATGATTGCCATTGACACTCTTGTCCAAGCATAGCCATCCTTGCGCATGACACATCTCGATAGAGGCAGTCTTCATCCTCACCTGCTCCATGCTGACGAGCGCAGCAGCATCGCCCGCATCTGCGCCTCGGGCAGGCGCAGCGCGCAGCCCGCCCAGCACCTGCAGCACATAACCTTGCGGTTGGTGGTGGTGCACGGAGTTTGCACGGACGGCCCTGGCCGGGCGCCGCCAGCTGTCCCGCCATACGCGCCTGTGCCTAGACCGCATGCATGCCCGCAGGTGCGCGCGCAGCACTGTCCCCCGTAAGTCACGCGGACATGCATGCAACCTAACGATGCACTGTTACCCATGATGGCAGTCAAAGCAGGCGGGCTGCCCAACCATGACAGCAGGCCTGCAGCAGTGCTGCAGGCAGGATGCAATAGAGTTTAGCAGGCAAAAGGGAATGTGGTTTCAAGAAACCAAAACAGATAGAAAAGATTTTGCTGTGCTGCAGCAGGCAAGCAGCGAGCCCTCACAGCTGTCTCCATGCCATCAGCACAGGGGAAGCACACCTCATCGTGCCCCACGGGTGCGCCGGTGGCGCCCGGCGCCAGCGCCGCCCACGCCGCAGCCGCGCCCCCGGCCGCATGCGGCACCGCCGCCGGCGCCCCGCAATCCGCAGCTGCGCACAGCCCACTGGCACGCGCTGCAGCGTTCCCCTCATGCAGCGCCTCGGCCGGGGCGGCGAGCGCGCTGCCGCGCACGGCGGCGCCGCCCGGCAGCTCTGACGGCGCGCCGCAGGCAGCAGCCGCCCTCGGCACAGCGGCCCTGCAGCGCGCCTGCGCCGCGGCGTCAGCGCGGGCGCCCGGAGCCGGCCCAGCATGCTCGCCGGCATGCGCGGCGGCCTCGCGCAGCGCATCTGCCGCCGCATGCGCGCCGGCAGCCGCCGGCGCGCTTGGCCTGGCGCTCCTGTCGGCGCGCACCGCCGCCACCGCCCCGGGCCGCGCCTGCGCCTGAGCGCCGCAGGCGGCGGCGGCCGCCGCGCCCGGCGCGCCGCATGCGCTGCTGCGCGCGCCGGCCCCGGCCTGCGCTGCGGCGCGGCAGGGGGTCGCAGCGCCCGCCGCGGCGCGCTCGCCATCGCGCCCAGCGGCCTCTGCGCGCTCAGCGTCCTCTGCGCGCTGAGCAGCCTGTGCGCGCTCGGCGGCCTCCGCGCGCGCGCGGCCCGCCTCCTCCGCGGCCGCACCTGCAAACCGAGCGGCGTCGGGCAGCGTGGCCGGGGCGGCCGGGTCGGTGCAGGCAGCCGCCTCTGGCGCCGCGGCCGGCGGTGCGCTGGCGGCCAGTGAAGCTGAGGGCGGCGCGCCGTCGCTGCCCGAGTCAGGGCGCATCACCGCTTCCCGGCCCGCACCGCCCATGCCCCGGGCTGCGGCGCTGCCTCTTGCACACGCGCCGGCCGGGTTCGAGGCCGCTGCGGCCCCGCCGGCCTCCGGGTCGGGCAGCGGCGCGCAGGCTGCCAGGCGCGCGCCAGCGCTGGCCGGGCCCGCCGCGCAGGCCGCGCCCGTGCTGAGCCCCTTCACGGCCCCAGGCTGTCCTCTCGGGACCGCCCATGGGGCCGCCCCAGGGCCTGCTGGGCCTGCGCTGGCAGCCGCCACGGCCGCGGCCGCGGCTGCGCCCTGTTCTGCCGAGCACGGCGCGGCAACCGCCACGGCAGCGGGGTCGAACGGCTCGCCGCGCAGGATGGTATACACGGCGCTCGGACACGTCATGGGCGTGCACGGCCGGGCGCTCTGGGCCCCAACACGCCGCTGCTTCGCGCCATGTAGCCCTGCGCGTCCAGGCGCGCTCGCAGGGCGCGCGCGCGCCGCGCGCGCGCCGCGCTGCCGCCGGATGGGCCCGCCCGCGCCCGCGCCCGCCGCCTGGTCAGGCTCCTCTGCCTGATCAGGCTCCGAGCCGACGTCCGCGCTCCCCGCCCCGCGAGCAGGCAGCGCGCTGGCCGGCCGCTCGGCCGCATGCCCGCGGCGCAGGGCGGGCAGCAGGCCCGGGAGCCCCAGCCCTGCGTACTCGCTCCCGCCTCCGTCCAGCGGCTGCACCAGCGCGGGCGGCGCCGGCACGGCGGGGCCGGCCGTGACAGCCAGTGGGATCGAGACAGGCACGGCGCCACACGCATGCACGCCGCGGTCGCCACCGCCACTGCCGCCGCCGCTGCCGCCGCTGCCGCCAGGGCCCTGTTCGGCACCCTGGCCTTTGGCGCCGGCCTTGCCGCCGGCGCCCGGCCCGCCGGTGCGCTCCAGCGCGCCCGCACCGGCGTGACCGGCGTGCATCACGGCATGGCCCGGGGCCGCATCCATAGGATTGCACGGCGCCGTGTCCGGCCCCGCCGCGCCGTGCGGCGTGGCGGCGCCGCCCGGCGCGTCGCAGGCAGACAGTGCCCGCGCGCGCGCGGCCATGGCCGCCTGCAGCCGCGCGACTGCGAGCTCAACGCCGGCCGCAGCGAGCGCAGCGCGCAGCTCCAGCACCTGCGCGGACAAGCGGTAGGGTAGGGTATCTGCGTTTCAAATACATTGCATGTCGCGCAGGTCCGCGACTCCCGGCACCGCCAGCCTCTCTCCAGAGGACTGTGCGAGGAGCGATGTGCGCAGCCTCCGCGCGCGCACGCATAGCCGGCGCTGGCAGAGTCGTCGTCGTCGTGCATGCAGGCCCCTGCATGGGCTCAGCGAGTGCCTGTGGCACGGTGCGGCACGTGTGTCCGGCGCGCCTGGTGGTCGTGTGCGGTCATCGCAGCGGCCGGCGCAGCGGCGGCGCGCTCCGCCGCGGCGCGCGCGACCGCCAGGTCCGTGGCGGCTGCCGCGGCCGCCCCGCCAGCCGCGGCAGCGCGCGCCTCCAGCTCCCGGACTCCCTCGGCCGTGAGCCCTAGGGTCTGCACCTCAGGGCTGGCAGCGCTGGCCAGGGTCTGCTGCAGGGCGTCCGCCGCGCCGCGCCCCACGCCGCGGCCAGCCTGCGCCGCCTGCACGACGGCGTCCGCCCAGGCGCACGCTGGCGCTCGCCCAGGCCCCGGCGCAAGGGCCTCGTCTGCAGCGCAGCCCGCCTGGCTGCCGGCGCCCGCGCGGGCTCGCGGCGCAGCGCCCGCCGCAAGGCTGGCGGTGCTTGTGCCGGCGTCCGCGGTCTGTTCGCGCCACCCTGCCGCCGCTGCGCGGCCAGGCCCCGGCTCAAGGCCCACCAGCGCGGCCTGCAGCTCGGCCAGCGCGGCCGACAGGCGCGCGGCCTCCACGAGCGCTGCATCGCGCTCCGCGGCAACCGCGACCACGTGCTCCGCCCCTGCATCTGCCCGGCTAGCCCCTGCGGCAGGCCCCGCCCCGCAACCCCGCGGCGCCTGCGCGGGGCGCGCGGCCATGGCCCTTGGGGAGCCCGCCACGGGCGAGCCCGGACCCTGGCCCGGGCCCGACGGCTTGCGGCGCAGCGCTCCCAGCGCGTCCAGCGCGCGCCGCTTGGCGGCCGTCTCCGCCGCGGCGGCCTTCTCGGCGCCCGCGCGAGAGAGCGCCCGCTCGCGGTCCTTGACAGGCACCACGATGCGGCTCGCAAACGGGCTGCCGGGCGCCGCGCCCCGCGACGGGGAGCTGCATGTCGCCGTTACTATGGCGGCTGGGCCTCGCGGGACCGCCCCGGGCGGACCCGCCGCAGGAGGGCCACCGCCAGCACGCGCATGCTCCGCCGGTGCATGTGCGCCGCTGCTGCCAGGGCTGCCGCTTGCCGGGGGCTCGCCCGCCTCCGCCCGCCCCAGCCCCTCAGGGTCGGTGCCGAGCGCGCCCGCGGGCACCGCGGAGCGGTCCAGCGCGGCGTGCGCGGCGCGCAGCGCGGCCAGCTCGCGCTCGCGCAGCGCCAGGTGTGCGCGCGCGGCCGCCAGCGCGCATCGCAGCTCGGCCGCGGCGGCCTCGGCGGCGGCCTTGTCGGCGGTGAGCGCCGCCATTGTTGCCTGCGCGCGGCGCGCCGCGGCTCGGAATTGTGCGATTGGGCCAAATCCTATCCTATCCTGGCTGCGTCATCTGCTAGCAGGGCAGCATGTGCGCTGTGACGTCGCATCATCGATGGTGACCTTTGTATCCTGCCAGCACATTCCCAAGGCACAGCATTGTAGTTCCTCCCTAGGTCCATGTTTCTTATCCATGCCTACGCTCAACCTTGCACGCCCGCACGTCCGTGCGCAGCCATCCTGTGCGGGGAATTCGCCAGCGCTGTGGCTGGATGCGCTGCATGCAATTATGCACTCCATGCATCACGTACGAATTCTGCCTTGATGCGGACTTGACACGGGCCGCGCCGCACACCTGCCCAGCGGTTGCAGCGCGCTCGCGGCCGGCCGCGGCGGCCTCCGCGCGCGCCGCGGCAGCGCGCCCCTCCACGATCTCGCGGTCCAGGCCCTGTTAGGGCAGAGCAGGGCTTATGCATCTGCTGCATCTGCTGCAAGGGTGTTGTACTGCCGCACATGTTCACCAGGGCGCTGCATGGCAGCCACAGCACAGCACACAAGCGACGCCCCCATGTGGCGCCAGTAAGCCCATGGCGCAGAATCAATCTGCATTACTGTGCATGCGAGCCTGCACAATGCGTTTTCAACAGGCAAGCGCCCGCTGTGGCTGTGATTGCAAGCGTGCTAGTGATCCACGCTGGCATGTAACTCTGCGCATGGGTAAGCTGGAAGTCAATCCGACACATGGACGCACTCAGAGGCCCTACCAGCTGAGCGTAGGCTTGCACAGGTGCTCATCAGAAGCAGGGCGAGGGCGGCACGCCTTGGCGTCAAGCGCCGCGAGCGCGCGGCTGGCGCGGCGCTCGGCGCTGCCGGCGCGCGCGCGCTCCGACGTCGCCACGTGCGCCAGCGCGGCGCGCGCCTCGGCCGCGGCCGCATCCGCGCGGTGCTTGTCGCCCTGCAGCCGTGCGAGTGCGGCGCGCAGGCCGCCCAGGATGCGCGCCTGCCCGCTGGCAGTGCCCTCCAGGCCCGCCGCCGCCAGCAGCGCCGCGTCCAGCTCGCCTTGCAGCGCCGCGTTGGCCGCCTGCACGCGCGCGTGTCGTTCTAAGGGTAGGGTAGGGTAGGATATGCTGAGCAGCACCGCGACCAGCTCGCCCTGCAGCGCCGCGTTGGCCGCCTGCAAGCGCGTGCGCGACCCCTCATGCCGGCACCGCTGAGACCTGTGGTCAGATGGCGCGCGCGTGGGCGCGCGGGTGTTGCTTTGACGACAACTGGTGCTACGAGCGGGTGTTGCTTTGACAAGAGCAGGCGCTGCATGTTTTCAGAGGGAAGCTCAGTGGTGAGCTGGTAACCCCCCTGTTTGGAGGGAAGGGTTGTCAGAGGAGTACGTCCAAGTCCAGGGGCTTCACAAAGTAGAGCGTTGTGCAGGAAGCTCCATGCAGCAGTGAGCTGCAGGGCCTCCCCGGGTGTTCCTTCAGGCGCGCTTCCCGCGCGCGGCGCGCCTGGAGCTCGACCACGGCCGCGACACCGCGCTCCTGCTGCGCGGCGGCCGCCGCGCCGGCGCCCATCTGCTGCGCCTTGTCGGCGCGCAGGTCCACGAGCGCGCGCTGCAGCCGCGCGGCCGCCGCCTCCGAGCGCGCCTTGCCGGCCTGCAGCTCCAGCACCTGGCTCTGCAGCGCGACCGCCGCGTCGGCGCTCTGGCGGCGCTCGCAGCGGAGCGCCTGCGCGCCGGCCTGCGCGGCCGCCAGCTCGCGGCGCAGCGCGCCGGCCTCGCCGCCGGCGCCGCCGGCGCGGCGGCGCTCGGCAGCGTGCGCCGCGCCAGCTGCGGCCGCCGCCGCGTTGGTCGCGGCGGCGACCTCCGCCGCCGCCAGGCGCCTGCGCAGCTCGGCCAGGTCCGCCTGCGCGCCATGGGGGCGCCTGTCTTGCCGGCTGCCCCGTTTGCGTGTGGCGGCGCCCTGTCCGGACTGCAGCGCATGGCATGCGATGCGCATACCCATACCCATACGCGGGCTACTTGGCACATACATGCGGCTCACGTGATTATACAGACCACAAGTCTCTCTGGCATAAATGCGCACAGGCACAGGCAGCGCATGCTGTGCTCTGTCAAGCAGACATGCAGTGAGGGGCTTTGCTAACCCGCGAGCGCCCGCCACTGACCCACAGATACGCTCTGCACCTGACATGCAAACCCCATGTTCATGGCAGCGCTCGTGCTTTGAAGGAAGTTATTTTCACACCTGAGCGGCCACGGCCGCTTCGTCCGCATGCCTCAGCCGCGCGTCTGCTGCGTCCGCGCGGGCCTCTGAGGCCGCGGCCACGGCGCGCGCCGCCGCCAGCTGCTTGGCGAGCGCGTCATTTGCGGCTGCAGCGGCGGCGCCGGCCGCAGCCGCGTCGTTGAGTTCGTTGGCGGCGGCCAGTGCCTTGGCGAGGCGCTCCTGCAGCAGCTCGGGACGACCTCAGGGTTTGCCAGATGGTAAAGAGACAAGGGACAATAGCAGCAGGAGCGTGACGCTTGGGGTCGAGGCACGGCACACATGCGCGAGGGGAGGCGCAGATACAAGGTGCAGCACTTCACGGAGGTACACGGAGTGAAGCATGCTGGAAGGCTGCCGGATCGCCCTGCTTCCGAGTGCTACACGGAGCAGACAGGCACGGGTGCCGTGCGGCGCTTGCGCGCGAGCTGCAGGGCGGCGCGCCTGCAGGCCGCCGGACTTGTAGCTCGCGGCGACGGCCTCGCGGCGCGCCTGGTCCAGCGCGGCCGCCTGCTCTGCCGCCGCGCGCTGCGCGTGGCCGGCTTCGTTCCGGGCGGCGCTGAGCGCGGCGCGTGCCTGCGCCGGCGCACACCTGGTTTCGCTTGGGTGCACGCGCTTCGCCTTGCTCATGGCCGCCTCGTTTGGCACGCCAGACAGGCGTGCCGGTGGGCGTAGCAAGTCAAGAAAGCGAGGACGCCTGTTAAAATATGCGCAGTCCCAGGCGCGCTTCCAGCGCACAGGAGGCCGCAGAGCCGTGCTTGATAGCACGTGCACAGAGCTGGTAGGGCGCGCGGCCTTGCCAGCATGCCCCTGAACAGGTCGAACCCTGTGGCTTAGGGTCGCCATGCACACGCATTACTGCAGCATGTGAGGGACTCAGGACCGCTGCCAGCTGCTAGAGCCCTGCTTGCACGTCCTGGCTCCCTGGTCGTGGGTGGTCAGAGCAAGTTATATCCATGCAGGCCAGCCTTGCAGAGCGCTTAACTCCGGCGATGCTACATCATCGAGGGCATGTCATACCCTGGGCACGCAGCGGCCGCGCCGCACCTTGGCCAGCTCGGCGCGGCACGCGGCCAGCACGGCCTGGTCGGCGCGCCGGTCCTCGAGCGCCTCCGCAAGCGCGCGCTGCCCAGCCGCCCACCGCGCCTCAGCCGCCGCCAGTTTGTCCTGACGCCCGCACTCGATGCATCAGTCTCCGGGCACACAGAGTGTGCTCCGCACGGCGCATGCTCGGCACTGTGCGACAGCACGGCATGACCAGCAGTCTCAATAGGCTCCTCCCCCTGGTTCGCACTGCCAACACAGCACCACACGCAGGTATGACCCAGAGCAGGAACAAGCGTGAGGTTGCAGCCGCAGACACGATGCGCCTGAGCAGATCAGGACATGCGGGGCTCAAGGCCAGATGCTGCGGAGCGCGCCTGCGGCCTCGCCAGCCCGGCGTGCCGCTCGGCCAGGCCACAGGGCGTCAAGCATCCCATCACGTGCGAACATGCCAGGCTCATGCAACAAGGCTGCTGGGAGCGCGCCTGCAACTCCGCCAGCTCGGCGCGACGCTCGGACAGGCCCGCCTGCTGCCGCGCGCCGCCGGCCGCGAGCGCGGCGGTTGCGGCGGCAGCCGCGCCGCGCGCCTCGTCGCGCTCGGCGGCTGCGGTGGCCAGCGCGCGCTGCAGGTCCACGCGCTCGGCCTCTGCTTGGCTGCGCAGCTTCTGCTGCGCCACGTAGCTGCGCTGCAGCCACTGCGCGCGCGGCCGCGCATGCCATGTTTCTATGTGTACCTGCATGCCTAACTGCAACGCGTGCACGTGGACCTGATGAGCGGAGCTTTCTCACCAGAAGACAGGGGGTCTACACAAAGCTGCACTACCTTTTGATCACCAAAGTCCTTGTTAGAGGACTGTTTGCATCACAGCATGGACAACCAGAGACGCCGCTTCGTGACAGGCGCGCTGCAGCGCCGTGCCCTCACTCTCAGCCTATCTGCTGTGTTGCAGACCTAGCACCTGTGTTATTGCAGCCCTCTCTGGGCTATGCTGGCCCTATATTTCGGCATGCGCTCGCCGAGGGCTGTGCACGCCGCACGCTGAAGCGCGCGCCGGCAGGCGGAGGCCCTGCGGCCAACTCGCTGCAGGGCTGCTCCCGAGGGTGCTGCAGGCCGGCAGAGGGACCGCGCCTGCAGCTCGCTGGCCTGCCGTGCCTCGCGAGCGCTCCCGTGCCCGCCCGCGCCCGCCCGCTGCGCGCCGGACGCCTGCAGCGGCGCGCGCCGCGCGCGCGCCTGCGCGAGCGCCGCCTCCAGCGCGGCGATGCGGCGGGCGCCTTCGCGCACCTGCGGGCGGGAGCGTTCGCTGGTCTGGCAGTGCCGAGCGCCGCGGTGGCCTCGCGCACGCGCACCGAAAGACGTGACAGTGTCCTTGTCACCACAGAGCCAGGCTGGCTCGCTTGCTGGTACAAACCCGCGCTCATTCCTCACGTCCATAGCTGTCAGAGTCACATGTCCTCGCAGTCCTAAGCTCATCTGCACTCGCTGGTGTGCCACATCATGCAACATCCTCACGAGTGTGGACGCGCCTGCTCCTCCAGTGCCTGCCGTGCAGCCTCCAGCCGGCGCGCCTCAGCGCGCGCGTCGCCCAGGCGCGCCTCCGCCGCCGACAGCCGCGCCGCCGCATCCTCAGGGTCCTGCTCCGCTGCGCAGCTCTGTGCAGGCGCCTGCACACCCATGGAGGTGCTGAGCTGGCGAGCAGCCAGCTCAGGCACGAGCTCCGCACTCGGGAACTGTGCATTTCTCCCCATGGGGATTAGTCTGGACACACGTGCGTTCTGTGGTCCCAGGCAGTTGGTTGTGTATGAACACTACCAACGCACGCAGCACGGCGGAGACTTAGCTGTCTGCTGACGCTTGCGCCCGGCTGCATCAGCGGACCTGGCCTCAGCCGTGTCTCAGGCTGTGCCAGCTGACTGGTCTCCAGAAAATGCTGCGAGAGGCGCGCCTGCACAACCTCGCCGGCGAGCACCGCGTGCGCGCGCGCCGCGCGGCGCGCCATGTCCTGGCGCATGGACAGCCGCGCGGCGCCCTCGCCGCCAGGGTGCGGCGGCCTCAGGACGCCCTCCTCGCCCGCGCCGGCGGACGGCGAGGCCGCTGCCAGCGCCAGCGCGCGGCGGCGGTGCTGCGCGAGCACGCCCTCCCGCTGCTCGCTGGCCGCCTTGGCCAGCTGCAGCTGCGCCTCCAAGCTCTGCGCACATAGCGCCAGGACTCAGGCCTGGGAGCCCTTCACGACAGAACAAAAGCTGCGCGGCAGCGATGCTGCGCAGGAACGCCACCCGCCATTGTCACTGGTCGCCATGGCCAGCTGCAGCTGCGTCTCTGGGCTCGGCGTCCAGCGCGCCAAGCGTCAGGGAGCATTGGCAGCTTAGGTTGGAGGTTGCCATGCAGGCGACGGAACGAGGTGGCGAGCAGCACTTCAGAAAGTGCACAAGGTGCAATGTTGCCCAGCACTGTAGCAGGGATCTGTGCGCCACACGCAGAGGCGGCTGCATGCTGTGGCTGGCTGAAGTTGCAGCAAATCTACTGTAGGTGCATGTTGCGGTCTAGACACTGCAAGCGCTCACGCCCTACACAGCAGCGTACTGTTGCTTGTAAGTATATATGAGCCTTGCGCTGTGTCTAACGGAGGCTTGAGATCCCACTCAGCAAGCATGCTTGACCTTCCCCTTCTATAGCGTATCGCATCTGCGAGGTCCTACAGTTTGCACGCTGGTGCAGGCCGCGCCAGCCTACAACAAAGGCCGCAGAGCTTTCCCCTGCTGCAGTGGGTCTTCCTGCAATAAAAGAAAACCAGCGCATACGCACCCGCAGCTGCAGTCGCAGCCTGGCCTCCTTCTCGCCCCAGGCATTGCTGGCATCCTTTGTGGGGCCGGCCGCCATGGCCCGCGCTCCACGAAGGGCCCGCAGGTGCGGCCCACTGCCTGATTCGCCGAAGCCTACGGGGCCTGCTGGGCCCTCCTCGGTGCTCAAGTGACGCCTTATGCGCAGGGGCGCGAGCGCCTCCATATCATTGCGGCCGCTAGTCCGGCGTCCATGCCAGAGGCGCAGGACGGCTTTCGTGTAGTACGCCAAGTGTGTCGGAAGGCACCCACACCCTGGAGGGTCGGGGTTTTCTCACACTCCAAGAGCAGCTCCAAAATTGGACACTGCACTGCTGAAACCACGAAGTGCGCGCCCTGTGCTATGAGCGGCCTTAGCCATGCTCCCTCCACTTCTTTGACAAGCTTGACTGCCCTCTCCACCAGCCTTGGTTGCTGTTTCCAGCGCTTTAGACAGCTCTGTGAAGGGGGCTTCAAGCTCGTCAAAGAAGAGGAGGAGAGCATGGGGAAGGCCACTCTTGGCACATGCACTACGCACTATGAAGATGCCAGGGATCCAAGGGCTAGCTCCCAACGCCGTGGCGGCTCCGCACTTGCGCACACATCCGCGCCCAGCGGGTGCGAGCCGCACCAGGCCTTGTCAGTGCTGCTAGGACACCTTCATGCAGTTGTGTGCTACTTCCAAGGTGGTACAGACTTGCTTGACGATTATCGTGCTGACCAACTCCTTAGTTGGCCCTAAACTCCCCTTCAGTGGAGCAGCATCATGAAATAATCTCTTGAAGACTAAGGTTGCTTGGTTTTTACACAAAAGTGTGAGGCTTTGTGTTGTACTGGCTAGTTTCCAGGCCTGCAAGTTCCAGGATTCTACAACCCAAAAGGTCGCAAGATACACGCAGCTGGGGCGGGAACCAAATGTGGTAAAGCAGGGCGGGCATGGCTGTGATTCAGGGCAAGTGTGTTGCTGTCGCTCGCCGGCTTTCATGAAATGCCACTGCAACACTGGCGGTCTGTTGAAACATGCAATAGGTCAGCCCGCATAGCACTGCGCGCTCAGGTGCCTGAAGCTTGTAAAGGCTGCGCATGCATATGAACAGCATGTCAAAGAATGCAGTCTATGCAAGTGAAATGACACGGCGGCGAGGTAAGGGCATTCAGTTGCACAGCTAATTCAGGCACGCATGTGCATGCGCAGGGCTGGACGTCAGGCGCGCAGGTACCAATGCAACAGCGTATCAGGCGTGGGACGCCCGCTCATGCAAGCAACACCTGGCAGTGAGCAGTACCAGCATGGTGCATGGCCTACCTTGCATGCGCATGCAGCTCTAACGCGAACGTAGTTGCGACCGTGCGCATCGGGCATGCGCGAGACAGTGCTCTTCCAAATGTATGTGTCAGGGCAACTCACGTTGCAGGTTTTGGACGCATGTGTTGCACAGTGTCCAAATCAGCCCTTGCCTGCATGTTTGCGAATGGTCTGAGAAGTTCAGCACGATACAAGCGCGAGCGGCGAGCACCCTGGCTGACGCAGGGCGGGTCGGCAGATGTACGGCAACAGAGCCTGCAGGCATCCGCGGTGGCGTGCTCGGGCCCGCAGCACGGGCAGCAGAGCGCGCTCTGGTGGCGGACGCGGATGGCGGCGAGGTCAGCTGCGCCTCGCTGTCGCGGACGGTGACATGCCCCTCCATGTTTAGGCCAACGGGCATTGCGGCCTCTGGCGGCATAGGCATCTTGATGCGTCGCTGCACGTGATTCGCTTCTCTCATCAGCGCGTCTACCCGTGCCTCGCTTATCCGATGTAGATTATGTACAGGCCGGACGCGCGCGCCCCCTGTGCGTTATAGGACGCGCACGCGTCTGGCCTCTACATAATTTACATCTGATAAGCCAGGCACGGGTAGACGCGCTGATAGCCGGAGCAAATCATGAGCAGCGGATGGCCATGATGCCCATGCCGCATGAGGTGCTGCTGCCACCCCGGCGGGGTCGCTGGCCTGTGTCATGCCATCAGCAGCGGCTGGTTTCGGCAATAAGGATGCGTGGTCCTTCGTGCGGGCCCTGTATTCCGTGTATGACATCTTTGAGCTTCTCCGCGCTGGCAGGGAGGCTTTTGGTCGCCTGTGAATCGTTCCTGGGCGTCGAGCGGCGCGGCCTTGCTGACTGATGAGAACCGTGGCACAGTCGCTGTGCCCAGCTTGCTTAACAGCGACGCAAGCCGGGTACAGCAGCTTTGCCATGGTCCTGAAGAGTCGGCACAGCCGCGCCGCTCAATGCACATGAAGGCTTCACAGGCGAGGCAGATGTCTCTATGGCCAGGCTATGAACGTGCCTCTGTTTAAATAAACACGGTTGCCTGTACCTGGCAAACCCAGGGTTCTTGCGCATCGATCGTGCGGGGTTTCCATGCCTAAGCAGCCCTGCCTGGTTGTTACAATCGACTTTATCATCACGGGAGCGAGCATGCAATAAGTGTGACTCGTGCGATGTGGATGTGAGGGACGCCAACCTAAAGAACAGCGCGCAGACGCTGTTCTTTAACTGAACTGAAGTGAAAACCATTGGTCGCTGTGCAAACGCAGTAGCTACCTCCCGGCAGACTTGGCAGACTTGCATCACAGCAGAGTGCACTCTCAGCATGTCCGCAAGCGGCGCCTGCAGGCGCCCTCGCGCGACAGACCACAGACCCCGCAGCCCTCACTGCGCTCCCGGTGCAGCTTGCTGGCACCAGGCGCGCGCGGCAGCGCACGCCTGGCGCGCGCCTGCTCTGGCAGCAGCATCGAGCCCTAACATGGCTAAACATTAATATTCGCCCCCGTGGCGCCTCCGGGGGTCACGCGCCCGGCGGCGACTGCGCAGCGACAGCCAGCTGCAGGGCCGCCATCTGCGCCTGGTTGGCAGCCTGCTGGTTGGCGGCCTGCTGGTTGGCAGCCTGCTGGTTGGCGGCCTGCTGGTTGGCGGCCTGCTGGTGCGACAGCGCCAGGCCCTGCGCGTGCGCCTGCGACAGCGCTTCGCCTTGCGCCTGCGCGCCGGCAGCGGCGCAGGCTGGGCGCGCGCGGCGCGGGGGCGCCTCTGGGGCCGCCACCGCCGGCAACAGGAGGCGTGCACCGTGTGCAACATCAAACCCTCGAACCCTATCTCACTTTGCAGGACCACCCTGCACCGGCGCCTTCTTACGCCGCTCACCTTACCACCGCAGCTACACAGGGGCCTGAGCATGGCGCTCGGCCGCCCTACCCCAGGCGCGCGCGGCGCACAGGTCGCCCGGCAGGCCATCAACCAGGCCGCACAACAAGGAGGCGGCGCCTGACCGGCAGGCGCGCCTGAGCCTGCGCCTGCGCGGCCGCGCGGCCGCCGGCCTGCGCCTGCGCCTCGGCCTGCGCCTGCGCCACCGCCTGCGCATGCGCGGCCTGCGCGGCCGCATGCGCCGCGTGCGCCTGCGCCACCTGCTGCTGCAGCGCCTGCGCTGGCCAAGCTTCTGCAGTCAAATGAGATTATTGGTTGTGCACAACCACCGAGGAGCATGACGGCCCACGGCACCCAGCGCCCAGAGAGGCGCCTCAGTCCAGGGGAGTTTTGCTGAGGTCGGCAGGGCGGAGCGCCCGGGGCTGGGGCTGGCACGGCAGGCAGCCGCGCGGGCGCCCAGGCGCACGCGCCGCTGCAAGGACCGTGGCTGCTACAGCGCGAGGAGCAGCTATGGCTTAAAAGCCTATGAGATTTAAAGCTGCGGCCGGGGTGGGCGCGCCTGGTGCTGCGCGAGCTGCAGGCGCTGCGCCTGCACCTGTGCCAGCGCCGCGTGCTGCTGCTGCTGCTGCTGCGCCAGCGCGGCGTGCTGCTGCTGCTGCTGCTGCTGCTGCTGCTGCTGCTGCTGCTGCTGCAGCTGCATCGCCTGCTGCTGCTCCTGCTGCGCCGCCTGCTGCTGCACGAGCGCCGCATTGTGCTGCTGCTGCTGCGCCGCCTGCTGCTGCAAGAGCGCAGCGTTGTGCTGCTGCTGCTGCGCCGCCTGCTGCTGCACAAGCGCCGCGTTGTGCTGCTGCAGCGCCAAGTGCCGCACCTGCGACTGGCGTCAGGCTGGCGTCAGGCGTCAGGTCAAACGCGCGCCGAGCGCCGCTGTGCAGATGGCATGCCGGGGCCACGCCACGCCGCACCAAACAGTCACAGAGTGCGCGCTCGCAAAAGGCGCACTGTTTGGACGCTTCTCCAAGGGGCCGCGCTGCGACAGTGCCACCTGACACTTGTCTGAGTGGCTCGGGGGCCGCACAGTCAGCAACCCCCTCCTGCCCCACCAGCATGACATTGCACGCAGACCCACATGCTCCCCCTCCTGCCCCAGCAGCGCAGCATTGAATGCAGACCCGCAAACCCACATGCTCCGTGGCGCGCACCGCTGCATGCAGCTCCTCCTCGCTGGCGCTGCTGCCGCCGCTGTGGAACACGCTGCGTGCCAGCTGCGCGGCATGCTGCGGGCTAAGGCCGCCGCCGCCGCCGCCGCCGCCGCCGCTGTTGCCGCCGCCGCCGCCGCCGCCGACGCCTCCGCCGCTGCCGCCGACGCCGCCGCCGCCGCCGCCGCTCAGGTATGCGCCCTGCGCGGCGCGCGGCGTGCCCACGCCCTGCAACAGGCCGGCGCGCCACCGCGTCACGTATGCGCAGATGACAGGGATGCCCGGGCACGACAGCAGCAACCCCCCCCCCGCAACGAGCCTGCGCCCAGCAGCTGCTAGCCGCAGCTCGACAGACTTGCCCAATGACCTCGCCAGGCAGACCCATCGGGGTTGTGTTGCAGGGAGGCACGTGGGCGCGCGGGGCAGGACGCGTAGGGCAGGGCAGGCCTCGCACATGCGAAGCGATACTGTTGGGCAGCGAGTGCAGGCTGCTGCCGGACAGGTCGCGGGAGAGGCCCGGCTGCCCACGCTGCGCGGACGCCTGGCCGCCGCTCGTCCACCGCGGCGGCGGTTGCGGCGGCGGCGGCTGCGGCGGCGCGGGCGCCCACGCCTGGGCGATACACACGCACTGTCAGCACGCGAACACGCTGCGCTTGCGACGCAGCCAGTGACGCTGCTGACATTGACTCTGATGCTTCGAGACAATGCGCCACCGGCCGATCCAAACCAGCAGTCGAGAAGCATGCGTGCAATGCGGCGCAAGGTGGCTTGCAAGTTGCAACCCTACTCACACCCAGCCGCGCTACGGACGGCGCAATGCTACGGCGGTTGGGTACCTGACCGCAGCAAGTCTTTTGCACTGCTTTGCTCCCCCACCCGTCATGCCTGTTGCTGCAAGAGCCTGCACGTGAGGCCATGGGCTCCGCGCCTGCTGCTGCGGCGCCTGCGGGACGGCCGCGGCGCCCGCCCACAGCGGCGCCGCGGCCGGCGCGGCGTGCAGCCAGGACGCCTGCGCCGGCAGCGGCGGCGCCTGCTGCACCGCGGGCACCGAAAACCCTGGCCACGCGTTCGAGGGCGCACCTGGCCGCAAGCTGCCCGGCTCGCTCACCTGCAGGCCCACCTGCGCACGGCGCGCGCGCGTCAGAGCGACCCTGACAGACCCCAAAAAACCCTGCGCGCCCACACGAGCAGCACATGCCGCATTACCTCTGCGTGGTCGCGCTCGCGACCAAGCCGCCCGAGCGCGCCATGACAGGCACGGGGCAGACAGCCTCGCTCGCCCGCGAGCAACACAGGCAGGAGCTGGCTACACAGCACCAGCAAAACTTGCGCCAGGACGGAGATACAGCAGAAGTCAGGAGACGCACCACAGCCACGGCATAACCACACAAGAACCACTCAACATCGGGTGGCACATGGCCGAGGAAGGGCCGCGCAAAAGTCAGGACGGCGGCGCGCGCCTGGCTCGGAATGCCCGGCTGCACGGTGTGGAAGCTCTGCGGCAGCATGACCATGCGGCGCGCCACCACGTAATTCTGCGCACCGCGGGCCGGGTCACGGCGCGCGCCGCACCCACCACACGCGCGGCCTGACTAGCGGGACTGACGCGGCGACAGCAGGTAAACAGTTCCTGCGTGTTTATATTCCTTTCACAAGCCGTCGGTCGCAGTGAGTAAAGCTGTCACAACAAACGCCGGTGCTCTGGGCGCCTCGCGGCCACCTCTGCCGGCCCTCGCGCGGGCTCGCGCCGCGCGCCGCAGGGGCAGCGACACGCAGGGCGGGAACGCCCGCCGCGCGTCGCCAGCGCGCGCGCACCTGCAGCGACTGGAACGCGGTGGTGTACCACCGCTCGAATGTGGCCTTCATCGCGTCCGCGTGCTCGGCCTCCGTGTAAAACTCGCCTGCGCGCCCCGGCAGCCGCCTCGCCCAGCCGCTGAGCGCAGCTCCGCCGCGACACGCTGCACCGTGCCTGCCTTGCGAACCCGGAGCGCCGGGGTAAGCGAGAGGCCTGTGGCCATGCCAGCGGGGGAGTGCGCGGCTGCATGGCGCCGCGCGCACAGGCAGGCAGACTCGCACGGGACAGCGCGGATGCGCGCGCGAGGCTCACAGCACGCAGGCCGCCACATGAGCGGGGGCGTGGAGTCGGCTCAAATACCTGCTGGCAAGAGCATGACGCCCTACCCCTGACCTACCACGGGGGCGCGGGCGCGCGCCCTGCCAGCTGAAGAAGGTCTGGTTGGTCACGGTGACCTTGTGCAGGTGCAGCGTGCACAGGTAGTTCACGAAGGAGGCAACGAAGGGGTTGATGGTGGCCTGCGCGCCGCGCGCCCCGCTCGCTGCCGCCCTGGCGCGCGTAGCCGCCCGTGCTGCCGCTCGGGCGCCAGGCCTGGCTGCTGCACAGGGACCGGGGCGGCTGCTGCACAGGCGGGCGCAGCTAGGCAAGCGCGCAGAGCGGGCGTGCGGTGGGATGGCGCATACCTCGTGGCTAATCAGCCGCCACTTCCTGCGTGGCAGCGCCGGCAGCCCGCCTGTCAGCAGCGGCTGCGAGTGGAACGGGAGAGAGAGGCAGGAGGCAGCTGCGGGCAGGTCGAAGTGGTGAGGGAGGGACAGGGGGTGGCGCGGGGGGGGCGCCGCAGGGGGCGCGCACAGCTTGTGCTCCTCATCATCCAGCGCAACCAGCTTCTCAAACACCTGCTGCTCGCCGATCTTGACCATCCGCGTCGCGCCGACCGCCGTGTTCGCGCCGCCGGACTGCGCGGCGCCGCACCCCCTTGCATCAGGCTGCGCTCGGCCTTCCAGGGCGTGCGGACCTCAGTTAGGCCCAGGGCGGTGCCGGTGGCAGCTTGCGCTGGACTGGGTGTTGCGGCGGAGGGCCGGGTCGGGCGGGGCGCGCACCACAAGCATGCTCTGCACCGAGCGGCCATCCACGTGTGGCAACCAAGCGAACGGCGCCCACCTGCAGTTACAGACGACCAGGTCAGGCAGAGTGTATACCACACAGCAAGCGCGGCTGTCCAGGCGGCAGGGGAAGAGTGCTCCAGCAGCCGGGGGGGGCCGCACTCCCGGACAGCCGCCCAGGCCTCCTCCAGGGGCGCGCTTATCACGCACGACTGCGAGGCCTTGACAAATGCCAGCGATGCCCCACCATCTGCCGCCATCCGCTGCGCGCGCCGCAGCGGCTGCGGCACCCCGCTTATTGCCGCATAGCTATAGAGGGTGCGCCTGCTGCCGGCGCTTCTCTGTGTGCACGACCGGCCAGCAGGCGTTCGTGTGCCCCTGACCACCCAGCGCTCTAAAGGCACATAACCTGGCCCAGGCCCTATCTGCTTCCAAACAATTTTCCCACAGACGGGATTGCCTGCCACTGTAGGCAAAGCTCCCTCTGCCTCCACTCGCTTGACGATTCCCGCAAGGAGCTACTCTCCTACGCAGCCCTGAGTGGCTGGCACTGGCTTGTAACAATCCACGCAACCAGGCAGCCTTGCTGGTCCAGCAGTGCCTGCTGGGCCGCCCAGCGCTCTCCTTCCACGCTCAGCTCTATGCGCACTGCGCTGCTGGGAGGCGCATGGCACTCAGCATGGCCCCACCACAGGGAGGCTAGCCCCTGCGGCGGTGCACTGGCCCCTGCCGCACGAGAGTGCGATGGCCGTGCCTGCCGACGCCACGCCGCAGCTTGGCAGGCGCGCGCGCACGTCTTGCGTCTTTGCTGTAGTTACCTCCCGGGCTGCGCTCACAACCTGCCGGATACCTCTGCACTTGACATGCGTATCTTGTGACCACCGGCTGCCGTGCTATGCACACAGTGGTGAGGCATTAGCAACAGCCAGCTCCAACGTCACCACCTTGCACAACGCCCCAGCTTGCCGGGCCGCGCACAGACCGCCGGCGTTCCGCGAGCGCACTCCCGCGCACCTGCACATAGGCGACGGCGGCGCAACGGGCGCCGGCCACCCCGGCTGGCAGCCGTCGCCCGTGCCCGTCCTAACGCCCAACCCCCTGTTCGCGGACGCCGCGGGCGCCAGCTTCGCGCCGCTCCGCGACGGCGCCACGCCGCGCGGCGACGCCGATTGCAGCGCCAGCGCCGGCTTTGGTCCGCTCGCATGGGACGCGGCGCTGCTCATCAACACCGCCGCGTTCATACCCGCCAGCAGCTACGGCGGCGCGCAGGCGCAGCTCGGGCAGCCTGCGCGCGCCGACGGCCAGGCGCCTGCGTCAGCCGATGCGAGCTTGAGCGAGACGGCCGGGCGGCTGGCGCGGCAGCGGAGGCGGCGGGAGGCAGCGGTGGGGCCGCTGGAAGCTTCGCTGCCGCGCCTGTCGGCTGCGGAGCGCCGCAGCATCGGCGCCGGCGCTGCAGCCATGCTTGACGGCCCTGGGCCGCGTACGGGTGCGGCAGACGCGACGGCGGCGCGCGCTGCCACAGGCTGCACGCCGAACGCCGGCCCCGCAGCGGCGTTGGCGGCGGCGGCGGCGCGCCTGGCCGCGCTGGAGGCGCACGCCGGTGCGGTCGGGCAGCGGGCGGCGGCCGCGCAGGCCGCGCTCGCTAGCAGGAGGGCGGCCATATCAACGCGCCAAAGCGGCCCCAACAAAGCCCTGGTACGTCCGCCGGAGCTTGCGGCCCCCCATCGGAAAAGCAAGCGAAGCGGCCAACCTGAAAGGCACCTGCAGTGTGGAATGCAGAGGCGAGGCGCGAGGCAAGGCGCCTGTGCACGCCTTCACGTGACAGTCGCTCTCGACTCGACCCCAGCTGACCTCACCGGACTCTTGAGTATTTCTTGCTGACGGCAGGGCGCCGCCGCGCTCGTGTCGGCCGCCTCGCACGGGCGACAGCCTGGAGCGTGCGAGCCAGCACGCCGCGGCGGCCACGTTGCCAGCACTGGCGCCGGCGGCGCTCTCCAGCTCAGCGCCGAGCACGGCGGACAGCAAGGAGAACCAGCGCCCTGTGGCAGCCGCTGCGGGCGCGCCAGCAGGCGCCCAGGCCGCCGCAGTCGGCACGAGCGCCGCTGGGGCCCCGCTGCGCACGCTCAAAGCAGCGGCGGCGAGCTCCCAGTCGGCAGCCGCGCAGGATACGGCCAGCGTGGGCTCGGTCGCGCAGCGCGGCGCGAGCTGCCCCGGCCCCGCGGGCGACCCGACCCCGGAAGGGCAAAGCGCGAGCCCCAGCGAATGCTGCGGGCCGCTGGCCATGGGTGCGCGCCTGCTGGAGAGCAGCGCCGGCGCGGACACAACCCAGGACGGCGCCGCCGCGAGCGCGGCGGGGGGCTTACTGCTGGAGGTCGCGCCGGTGTGCGGGCCGCTTGAGGAGGGCGCCTGCGCTGAGGCCACGGCGAGCAGCACGGCCGGGGCGCCCGTGGGCGGCGGCGGCGCCGGCGCGGTCACCGCAGCGCCCGCCAGGGCCCCGGCGTCGGCGCTGAACCTGCAGGCGGAGGGGGGCGCGGGCGTGCACGGGGAAAGCAAAGGGGCCTCGGAGACGCCCACATCCCGGATGCCGCCGGGGGAAGGGCCTGGAGCTGCGGCCGCAGACGCGCCCGCGCACGCGGCCGCTGACGCGCAGGTTCGGGAGCCCTGCCGCGCCCCGCGGCCCAGCCCGCCAGACCGCAGTGCGCCGGCAGGGCACGTGTTCTCGGATAGATGCGGATCGCTGGGATCTGAGGTCGCTGGGCACGGCTGCGGCGGCCGCCGCGCCGGACGCAGCCGCCGCCGCGGGGCGGGCCGCCGCCGAGGCGGGCGCGAGGGCGGCGGCAGCGGAGACCGGGGCCGCGGCGCTGCATGTGCGCCTGGACGCGGCCGAGGCGGCGGCCGCGGCGCGCGCGGATGCTGCGCGCGCGGACGCCGAGGAGCTGCGCGGCAGGCTGGAGGCCCGCGCGGCCGCCGCGCAGGAGCGGGCGGCCGCCGCCGAGGCTAGCCAGGTGGCTAGCGTGCCCAATATGCCCCTTTTGGCAGCAGTGACGCCGTGGCAGTGCCATGGCGCACAGCTTGACAAGCAGCGCGTCTGGTCCGTCAGCTTGCAGCACGGCTGTCTGTGGAGCCATGCAGGCAAGCCCGACCCGACGCAGGCCGCACTGGTTTGAACGGACGGCAGAGTGCAGGGAGGGCATGCGGTCTTGTGGAGCATGCTGTGGTGCCATGCGGGGCGGGTCTGAAAATGCCTTAACTAGGACACGCAGCGGCGTGCAGGAGCGCATGCGGCTGCACGCGGAGGGCGCGGTCGCAGAGGCGCGGCAGCAGGCCGCGTTAGCGGCACGCGCCGACGCCGAGATCGCTCGCCTGCGCTCGGCGGTCGCCGCGGCCGCCGCGGACGCCGCGCAGGTCCGCACTGCGGGCAGCGCCGGCCGAGCCGCAGGCCCCCGCGGTGTCGCCCTGTGCGTGCCGTGAGCGCCCGCGCCCTCGCGGCCGCCCAGCCGCCTCCGCATAGGCTGCCCGGGCGCGGCGCACCTGCGCATGCCAAGCAGGCTGTCGCGTGCCCAGCATGCGCTTACCCAGTGCGTGCTTATTATGCACAATCGGACGAGCATGCCTGGCATGCCCGCTGCCCGAGCAGGCGAGCGCGCGCAGTGCCAGGGCGGGCCGCGCACTGACCGGCCCGCCCTGCGCGCCAGGCGCACGCGGAGGCGGCGCGCCTGCGCGGCGGCGCGGCCGCGGCGCTGGCCGCGCTGGGCAACGCGCTTGCGCGCGCGCGCACGGAGCGCGCGCTCGCGGCGGTGCACGCCGCCGGGCTGGGCGCCGCGCTGGCGCGCGCCGCCTGGCTGCAGGGTGCAGCAGCCGGGGCGTGCGGCGAGCGCCCGGCGGCCGAGCGTTGCGCCGACGCGGCGACGCAGACTGTGGCGCCGGCCCCAGCATGCCGCGCTGGCCGTGGAGCGGAGGCGAGCGGCGCTGCGCGCGACCTAGCGGGCGGCCATGCGCCGGCTGTGGCGAATGCGGCCGCCGCGGGAGCGCACCCCCCGTGCTCGGCGGTCGGTGCTGCGCCAGCTGTGGTGCAGGAGCGCGCCCATGCGGCGGGCGGCGCAGGGTCCGCCCACCCTGGCCGGCCCTGCGCCTATGGCGCTGCGCAGGCGCAGCCGGCCGGGTCGGACGCGGGCTGGGCGCCCGACCGGAGGCGGGAGGCGCGGCCGGCGGTGGGTGCTACCCTACCCTACCCCGTGCTTAGCCTCGCTGAGCTGGCGGCGCTGCCGTGGGGTGCGGCCGTGCAGACGACGGGCGCGGCTGTGCCCGAGCAGGCGGCCGCATGCGAGCGCGGCAGCGAGCCTGGTCAGGCTCGCCCCGGCCAGGCATACGCACCCTCCATGCGCGCAGAAGCGCCAGCGGACGCACACGAGGGAAGGTGGGGGCACAGGCGGGGCGGCGGCAGCGCTCGGGATCCTGATCAGGCAGGCGCTCGACGGGAGCCCACCGCGGGCGGCGAGCCCGCGCGGCGCGGCAGTGCCGAGCTGAGCGCGCTGCTCGCCGCGAGCCGCGCGCGCGCGCAGGCCGCGGCGGCGCGCGGGTAGGCGCAGCCGTGTGGGCAGCCGTGTGGGAAGCCCGCTCAGCGCTCTGTGGTGTACCCAGTCCTCTGGTGTCTGCGCCGGCCCGTAAAGTGAGCGAGGCTGTTTTCTTGGCAGCCGCAGTACCGCTCTATGGCGTGCAAGGATGCCCTTGCTGTCCCATGTGCCCTGTATCAGCGTGCTGCTTGAAAGGGGGAGTTGTAAGTGTCGGTGAGGCCATTTTTGAGATTTTGCTCAGCCGCATGAAGTGCATGGTCCAATCTAGCAGGGTCTGTGGCACTGTCCTCCAGCCTATGCCACCGTTTGTGACTGCAATAGCAGCATGTTGTCGACTGCCCTCGCTCATGCAGGCCCACGTGCTGAGGCGCGCATGCAAACATGACCCAGCCCAGTTCGTCACCAGACGTGATTATCGCAATCAGGGTTCTGGCGAGTTACATCCAGGCCAGATACTGCCGCCTGCTGCGCGAGGCGTCCCCCCTTTGGCCACTAGCTGCAAAGTCTCGCTCTCCAGGCCTCCCATAGGCAAGCACCATGCCGCTGGTAGCGGGCCTCACGGTGGCCAAGCCCCTCTTGGGCGCCTGGCTGGCAGCACTGAAGCAGCCGCAGCTGACGTTTGCGAGCCCGCGCGATGAGGCCGCGTTCGTGCTCTTTGTGTCGAACAACACCAGGCTCTCTGCCGCGCGCTTGCGCTGCGTGATGGTGCTGGTGTGGGGCGTCTCGCTGCTGCAGCTTGGTGACAACTTCTGCCGGTCGCCGCTCGCGAGGTGCGCGGGGACTGCGCACGCTCGCTGCTGCGCTCGGCATCCAAGGACCCCATGCCTGCGCTTCCCTGCTGTGCACCGTATGCGACGCAGTGCCCCCGCGTCAGAGGAGACGACAACTGAAGCGGGCGCCTGCGCTGCGCAGGAGCCCGCTCCACCAGCTGCGGTTTGCGATCCTGTGCGTGGCATACGGCGCATCCATGTACATACACCTGCAAGCGGCCTGGTTCCTGTCGCGCGCCAGCCAGGGCTCACTCAGGTGTGCGGCACGGCAAGGCTGCGCCAGCGCCCGAGGCTGCACTGGAACCCGTTGCGGCGTCTCAGGCCATGCGCGCCGCGGTGTGTGGGTGACCGCGCTGCCCCGCTCCTCCCAGCGTATGCTGTCGACGGCGGGTATTGCGAGCGCCGGCGCGCGCTGCAGGCGCGCTCTGGTGTGCGTGCAGGAGCCTGATGCGGCAGGAGGAGAGGCTGCAGCGCTGTACGCTGGCTGCAGGGCTGTGCTCTTTGGTGACCATCGTGCTGCTGGAAACAGGTGACCACTCGTTCGCCGCGCCTCTCGCCGCGCCCGCTGCTGCCTGCCGGCGTGCGCGGCTCGGCTGCGTGCTGAGGGATGGGTGTGGCCTTGCCTGTGCGGTGGACGCGAGGCTGAAGGCCCTCGGATTTGGCGCGCAGGCGAGGCGGGCATCGCGGGGCCGCTGGTGTGCATGCTGATCACCAACTACCTCAACCTGCTCGACCAGGCGCGGGCGGCGCTTGCGGTCGCACATGCATGGGTTCTGATAGGGTAGGGTTAGGGCCAATGCATGCAGTCGCACGGCATTTGCTCGACAGGATGCTTTTCGAGCATGCGCTGCGGCAGTGAAGCTTTTGCGCATGTGCTGCGGCGTCTCACCTTACTGTCACTGGCGACAGCAGGTGCGGATCGCCGAGTCGTGGCGGCTGATGGCGCTCATGTACCTGATATACGCCATCCAGGCGCGCCTTGCTGCAGAGCGTGCTGGGCCTCTGAAGGCAGTGCTCCGGGGAACCCAGCAATTGGTGGAGGAAGTGTGACGAGCAGGGCTCGTTGACTTTGCATGTGTACCCGTCTTATGTGGCCCTCCCCGGCGAAAGTGGATGGGGCTGGATGCCGTCAAGCTGGGTGGTGTGCTAGCGTCTGAGCTAGATGGGGTAGCACCTAGGTGATCGGCGGCTGGTCACTGAGCTCGCTATTTTTGCGTGGCCTGGCGGGCGGACAGAAAGGAACCTGAGCTCATGAGTCAGGTCCGCTGCGTGCAGGTGGCCAGCACCACGCTCTTCAAGCCGCGGTTACGGCCCATGCTGGGCCGCATGATGGCAGCCACGCCAGCCGGCGCGTTCGCGGTGGACATGGCGCTCGGTTTTGCGGTGGCGTTCGCGGTGCCCCTGGCGGTGTCCGCGTGCTGGGAGGTGCGCGCTAGGGTAGGCCTACCCCTTACCGTTCCCTGCCCTGCTGGGGACCAGCGCGCCGCTCTGCCTATGCCGACAGGCGACAGCGTGTAGCGCAGTGCCTACTTGTCTCCGTAATATTCATGGTCAGCGCGAGGCGCAGAAGCATGGCAAATCCAGCTGCTAGCCCCTGACAGGGTCAAGATTGCATGAGCGGCTTTGGTCGCATGCGTAAAGGGGCCCTCTGCGCATGTCTGACTCGCGATCACTGCGCGCCCTGACCGCTGTCAGTCAGTGATGGTCCTGTTGGCGCACAGGCACGCATGCGCGCCTGGTTCCTGTGCGCGCACCACCGGCCGCTGGCGTGCCTGGGCCCGTTCTGGGCGCGCCTGGCCGGGGCTGCGCACGCGCGCGGCGTGCCATGCTGGCTGCATGCGGGCCGCACGGCAGCCGCGCCCGCGGCGGAGCGCGCGCCGGCGCGCGCGCGCCCTGAGGTCAGCCGTGGCATACGTGAAGCGGCCATCGGCTTGCAGGGAAGTGCGCGTATGCCTGCGGCGGACCCTGGCAGAGCGGGCACGCATGGCTGTCCAGCCATGGGCGTAGAAGGCCCGGGCGTAGGGTTCAGCGGCAAGGGCCCCGGCTTTGCACAGGGAGCGCCCGAAGACGCGTCTGCGGCTGGTGAGGGCGCGGAGTGTGCAGGCCGGGGCGGCCCTGGCCTGCGCAAGGCCCTGAACGGGCACCTGTCGTGTGCCCAAACGCGCAACGGCCAGGCTGCGGCAGTCAGCTAGCCCGCAGAGGCGCGGTAGCAGCTGTGGAGCTTCAGGGCGGCACTGCTAGGCAGGCCGCGTTGCCAGGCGGGCTGCTGAGGCCGGGTCACCATGTGTGCGTCTGCTTGACTTTCTGGGCTTGCGCAGAGCCCTAGCTATGCAATGCATGTGCCAGTCTGGGGGCCTGTGCTGGGTTGACCATGCATGTGCCAGCCTGTGGCAGGACTGTGCAGGCTGCGGCTGAGCGTGCATGCCTCCAGTGGCAGGTGTGCGGCGGCTGGCCCGTCACCGGTGCCAAGAACGCCAATGCAAGGCGGGTATGCTTATAGTTTGTGGGCAGTGTGCAACTAACTGAAGCTGGCTGCTGGTGTCGAGTCAATCAACCTGGTGACGCGGCGCATGGAAGCGGCGTTGCAAACCGTGATCTTCCTACGGATGCCTTGGCAGCGTCTTTGCTGCACCGGTGTGCAATGGGGTTTGTATGCGTCTGGTTACAAATGTGCTGCAAGTGTGCAGTGGGGTGGCAAGGTGCCGTCCGGTCGGTCAGGTGAGTGTCTCGCTGAAGGCTGGAATGTCGTCACAAGGTGGCGTCGTTACGGGTGGCACACTTTGCAGTGTTGCTCTAGGATGAGTGTACCACCCTGTTGCTTTTCAGCATTTGCCCTCCTTTTGCGGTTGCGGCCCCCTGGCTCAGCGAAACCACGACTCACGTGAGGTTGGCTCTGTGCTCGTGCGAGCGCAAACGCCCAACCTCTTCGCTTGCCCGGGGGTGCTGCCTTGACTGCTCGTGTGTGCGCGTCTGGAAGCGGTGTGAAGTTACGCAAGGGTGTTGGTGCTGGTAAAAGGCAATCATGCTTGGCTCTGCAGCGAGTTTTAGGTATGGGGTTGATGTGCGATTATTCATCCGTATGCATGCTAGTACACGTGACACGGATGTGAAGGGTGCAGCAGGCAGGATCCTATGCCCAGCCCTGCGGCCCGGGAGATGTATGTTCAGGCGGCAATGTGTGTGCAGTGTAGCGCACAGCCGTGTATGTGTGTGCGTGAGTGTGTGTGTGGTGTGTGTGTTTGGATTATGACCAAGCAGGTCTGCGACTGTGGCACAGTACTGACGTGTGGCCATCAGATAATACATATCGTACGGTCAAGATTTAATAAAGCTTGCCTGCTTCAGCCACATCTTCCCCGCTTCAAACATGTCACACGCCTCACTGTTATCCACAGCTCAGGCTTTGTCAATGAGTGGCGAGTGAACACAGAGAGAGACATGCATGCACAACACACACAAGCACTTGAGCACGCTGCGCGCTGTGTCCCATTTATGGTCATATTGTTGGGGTAAGCCGGTGCATTGCATGGTTTGCATGCGGCCCGCTTACAGAGTAAGCAAAACACTTGGCTGCATGCTGAGCACGTGCACGTAACTTGCTGCAACGCACCATGCGTCATTCCTTGCAGCAGTGCGACTCTTGCGGAGTTAGCTTGCTTCATCCAGGCATGCCAAGAAAACCGAAATAAATGTAGTTACAAAAAAGAAACCGAATCTAAATACAAAACAGGCTGCATGCTATGTGCCAATGTAGGCACAGTTACACAAACTGTGCTTGATCCCGAGTGGGATCATCCCACTCGTGAACGCGCAGGGGCACCACTAGCCTAGCTGGCTGACACAGGCACATAACTAGTACCCTCCTTCTGTAATACTACCACTGCTCTTACAGTGAGCATTGACAGTGGCATCTAAAGCACCAGGTCCAGCAAGATAGACGTTCAGCAACACAACACTGTAACGAGACAGTGGCATGCAGACGTTGTTATCAAGCCCTGCACACAGGCAGCTGGAAGCGTCCGGTGAGGCCGCGCGCTTAGCATGAGGTCTGGTCATTGCCTGTCTCAGGCGAGTGTTACAGACACCAGCCTGGCTACGCAGGTTACGCCGGCGTCCAGCTGCCAAGCTGTTTTCGCAGGCACCGAGCTTGCCAGCACGCACATGCAGCGCAGTGTCATGTTGCCAGAGCAAGCGCTGATGATGATAGCCAGAGCGTGGAAAGGCCTGCGGCGACATGCAGGCCGATCCCATGGCAGCCGCTGTTTGACGTGAGAGAGCGCGACATGCTATGGAGCAATGAACTGCAGGTGCTTGCTTTCCTTGCAAGCACTTGCTCTTAGTACCTCTCCACATCCTCGTGAGAGGCAGCACGGCAACTGTGCAGGAGCGCCTGGTGGCAACCTTTGCAGGCAAAGAGCTGGGACTGGATGTGGACGAGTTACAGGAGCGGCTTCAAGCACTTGTCGTCCTGCTGCCACCCCTGCGTACGTCCCTTTTCTACCAACATCACACCTGAACCAGCATAAATGCAAGGGCTGCACAGATTCTGCCTGCACTCACGGCACACTGCATAGCCCAGTAACATGCGCTGCCTGGCCACCTCAAGTGCTGTGTGCAGGATGCGTCATGCACCGCATCAGGAGCCAGGCAGGGCTGCTATGGCGAAAACCCTACTACTCGTGCGCATGTGCAAGCTGGGACATGCGGCCATGAAGGTTGCATAGCTTGAGCACAGCTCACAGATGATTTGCCTGCCCATGCAGGCACCAGGGCAGCAAGCATGCGGCCTGCCCTGCTGGCAGCGTTGCTGCGCGACTTGAGCGCGGTCGCGCAGCGCCTGGTGCAGTGCCGCGTGCTGCTGCCAGGCGTCGATCCTGCCTTGCTCTTTGTACAGCAGCCGGGACTGCTTCTGCAGGCGCGCATGATAGCCAAGCGTGATTTTACCGGACACAACCATTCTGTGGGCATCCCAATGTTACCCTGGGGGTTGCTTGACTGGCACTTGGCGCCGTACCTCACGTTCCGCGTGCATTGCATGCCCGTGCATGGATCAAGGACAGCTGCACTGCCCGTGAGTTGTTGCAAAGCCTGGGTATATCTCAACACGCTGTGGTGCTCGTGGGATTGTAGAATGTGTTCCTGAGGCTGTGGCCTTGGTTGCCTGGCCTCCATGCAACATCAGCAGTGTCTGAGGGCCACGCGCGGCGCTGGAGTGCAGTGGCGACTGCTGATGCACTGACCTGCTGCATCAGGACGCGGACAAGTTGAAAGCAGACATCGATGCGGTGGCGGGACTGCTGGGCACAAGCAGCGCTGAGGTACAGGCACTAGCGTCTGCACACCCGCGGTCCGCCCTGCTCAGGGAGCGCACGTGACCCATGAGCACGCACTGGATGTTGATCACCACAGTGCGAGCACCAGGAGGCCTTGCCAGGGAAGGGTGGCCTGTCGGCCCATCACGGCACAGCGCATGCACTGCTGCCACCTCAGTGGTCTGAGCTTCACAGCACTATGGTCTGCTCACGCACCGCAGCATGCCATTGGGCTGGGCCAGTTGCAGATGAGCATGGCAGACGCATATGCGGTGGTACTCAAGTACATGACCTCCTGGGTGATCACTCACTGCGGCTTGTCTTTGGAGGAATACCGCTGCAGCTGGCGCTCTGTCACTTTGACTTGCTGCAAGGTGCATGGAAGGGCTCCTAGCATCACTTAGCTGAGAGATGAACTTCCGCAAATGACTGTGAAGAGGCGTGCAGGTTGTTGGACCGGGAGGCTGTTGTTGAGGTGCTCGCAGACCTGCAGCGCTACGTGCCGCAGCAGGACCCGCGTCAGACGCTGCTGGGTGACCCAACGTGGATACTGCGGCTAGAGAGGCGCGCCCTGGGCATGCATGGTGCATGGGCACATGGGACGTCCCTCCCAAAGTTTGGGGGATGGCGTCCTGCCAATGAGATCCACGCAATTGCAGGGCTTCTCCAGTGTCTCCGGCTTATCTTTACATGTCTAAAACATTTTGGCTCGGCATTGGGACTGGCCCTTTGCACACATGCGAGTGTCACACGGCGTCAGTCACTGTTCACAAACTCTGAAGGTTGCAAATTGCGCCAGATTCTGACACAATTGCAAGGGATCAGGTGTTAGGTGTATGGTTCACCTCGTTCTTAAACCTCGCCAGAGAGTGAGTGACGTACACTAATAGACCCGCACCCCTTATCACACGGTGTGCATGCTGGTCGTACCGCAAAGCGCTCATGTCTCTGCCTGCAGGGGACCAAGGAGGCTTGGTCCGCATCCAGATGATGCGTGCTAGGGCGTGCAGCCTTGTCTTGCTGCTGCTGGTGAGGCCTGCTGGGCTGCAACATGCAGGGGTGCCAAGCGGCTGGGTCCGTCTCCGGACGAAGAGTGTTAGTTGGGTTTGCGGCCCTGCATGCCCAGCTTGGTGCGCTTCCTGCCACGAGTGCACCAGGAGTGTGGTGGCAAGCCTGTATGGTCACTGCCGTGCATGCTCACTGCTCTGAAGCCCGGCTTTTGACAGAGCCAAAACGGGAATGACCTGGAGGTGGAACACGCGGTGAGAGCTTCTGGAGTGGAGGAAGATTTCAAGCGTGTGCAACAGCGAGACTGCTTGCCCCAGTCCCAGGGCAGCGGGGGGGGCATGTCTGCCAGGCCCGCATTGAAAACGGGTGCTGCATCGTGTCAGCCTTTGCCACTGCTACAAACCTTCATCTCGCTTGGGGCGCTGACCAGACAATTGCGCCTTGTATTGTGCTGTGCAGTGCATTTCTTTCAATAAGATCTGGTTGTTCTTTGCTTACAAAGGAGGCGTGACGCAGGGGTTACAAGTCATGGACCTCAGCCTATGTACTTGTAAGCATGTCCTGACTTGCACATGAACTTTGAGGCAGGACGGTGCAATCTTGCACCTCAACAGAAATTCCTCCTCCATTTGATCTCCGGGGCCCATCCTGACTCTAGCTCACGGCCTGGTCCTCCCGTTACCGGCGCAGCCCCGCCTGCTGCGCCCCCTCACTAGGGCCTGCATAGGGCATGGACCCAGAAAGGGCGCGCGGCTGGCTGCCCGCACCGGGTCGTCCGTTCAGGAGGGCGCTTGCTTGCGCAGCCTGTGCGCATGTGGCCAGCTGGCGATATGGTAGGACCCGTCGGAGTGAAAAGGCAAAGAAAAGATAACAAAGGAGCAAAGATGTCCTTAAGTGGCTATTGGCTGAGGGGCACGGGCAGGCATGGCAAGCAAGGCCCCCACCCTGCTGGCACATGCACTCACGCGCATATCGCCGGCCTGACCAGCAGCCGGTGACTTGTCGCCCGCCTCTCTGCCCATAGCTGTTACAGCCTTTGCCCCAGACGCAAGTGCTAAGCCGAAAGTGCTGGTCGCTTGCTGGCGTGGAGACTTTGGGTGCACATGACACAGACCGCGCGGCGGGGGCTTGGCGCCGCACGGCCGCGCAAGGGGAAGTTGACAGCAAGTGTGAGGGGGTGCCTCATGCCCGCGTTGTGGCGCCAACCCTATGTCACCCTCATGAACCCGTAACCCTATGTCTACACATGTAGCACCCCGGATTGGCCCGGCCCTGCGCGGCGCCCAGCCGGCGCCGCGAACAAATGGGATGGGCCTCTTCGCAGTAGTTGCAGGAGTTGCAAATTCTAGACTCACATGCGCAAACCCGTCTCCTAGCAGACCCACAAAACAGCAACGAGCAGCGGGTGCGCCGAGGCCCCCCAGGCGCGCAAGGCCGAGCAGCAGGGTTGTCGCCTGCTGGTGCCGTCGCCTGTGGGGCGGCACAGCTGTGCTGCAAGCCCAGCATCCAAGAAAGCGGCAAGCGGGCAATCTGCAGTCTGCTTGAAGGGCTGCGTGCTGCACATAGTATGCGGGGAGCTACTGTAAAAGTTTAAGTTGAAACCCAGTGGCGGGGCGACGCGCAAGGAGCCGCAGGCTCCTAGGGCCTTCCGCCAAAGCACAGCAGTGGAGCAGTCCCCCAGCCCAGGGAGCCGGGCATGGAGGACTGCTGAAAGATGTTCAAGGCCGCTGCTGCCAGCATGGCAGCAGCAGACTTGCACCCGGACTCTGGCAACTTGCAGCTGGCTGGCGCTATCGTCATCGAGTGCTTGCCTGATGCGCCGAGGCGCCTGCGTAGCTTAAAAAGGAACACATACATACGTGAGCACTCTGGCGGTCTGCTCTCGTGCAACCTGAGCTGTGTCATTGCATATGCAGGCGCTTGCGCACGCATGCACAGCATTGCCATCCGCCAAACACGGGCGTCCCGCCAGCAACTGGCGCTAACGGCTTGCCTATCATCCTGCTCCATGGCACACGGGGCTTAAAAGGAAACCCAACATGGGCGTCCAAGGCGCCTCTTGCCTACAGCCCGCAGAGGCGCCAGCATGGGGTGGAGTATGCGTGCCCCTCCTCAAACCAAGCCCCACAAAGGGCTGTACCGCTGCCCGGTGAGCCACAGCACCGGGCCCGCCCAGCAGCGGGCGGCGCTCCCTCAGCTTGATTTTCCAGGTTGGTCTCTTCAAGTGCACGCTCAGGCGCTGGGCACTGTCCGTTCGCGAAGCCGTCTGCAAATAGCACAGCTACAAGCAGCGGACCGCCCGCCTCCGCGCGCGCATCGGCCACACCGTAAAACATACAGGGGGGTATGGGAGGGTGGGCAGGGCCTCGCCCAGCACACCCGGACCCCTCCCCCGCCCTCCTCCTGCCCAGCTGCACAGGGACGCCTGGGCGCACATGCGCGCGCCTGCACGCCCTAGAACAGCTCGGCCTCGATGGCCTGCGGGTGCTCGGGGCTGTCCAGGGGGTCCGGGTAGGGCGCGCAGGCCAGCTGCCCGCGCAGCGCGCTCACCTCGTCCGCCTTGTCCGCCAGCGCGCCCTCCAGCCGCTGCGCATAGCTCTGCGCCGCGCCGGGCACGGCATCAGCCGGGCTGCCCGCCAGCGATCGGGCTGCAGAGCTGCGCTGCGTGCGCAGCGCCAAGGGTGTGCAGCACAAGCATGCACCTCGTCACCGCTCAACAAGTCTTGCGTGTCAAAGCTTGGTCAGCATCAAATCATCTGGCATGCGGACACCGTTCCAGACAGGGTGTACGAGGCAACGCAAAGATTTTCAGTTTGCAAGCAGTACAGTGCAAAATAACGGAATATGCGATGCTCTTCCGACAGATACGTGCGTGGGCTGGCGAGCGCCACCTGCAGCGCGGTCTGGGCGCGCAGCGCGGCGTGCAGCTCCTCGATCTTGTGGTTGGCGGCCTTGAGCGCGTTCTTG
>JAABUV010001401.1_pt1 | contig 35016 bp, 65 predicted proteins | sample 5559971 | NCBI WGS metagenome assembly JAABUV01 (sample SAMN10711881, study PRJNA513362) | rock metagenome | isolation source: Antarctica rocks | place: Antarctica: Victoria Land, Knobhead nord | collected 2015-12-19
AGGTCCAGCGTCTGCAGCTTAGGCAGCGTCGCCAGGCTGGCCGGCAGCGTGCCGGTCAGCGCGTTGCCCGTCAGGTTGAGCGTGCGCAGCTCGGTGAGCCCCGACAGCGCGCCGGACAGGCTGCCTGTAGCGCACACACCCGCGCTGCTATCAGGCGCAGGCGAGCCAGCTCAGCGAAATGCTGCACTTTGAGCCTCGGAGTCCTTACGGAGTGCTTTGTTGTGTGCTGCACGGGACGCAAAGCGCACAAGTGCAGTCCATGGCGCCTGCCAGGAGGTGTCTGGTTGCGAATGCGGGCAACAAGTCTATACAGCACCAACGGATGGCAGCAAGAGGCTGCAGTCACGCACATGCAGTGCAGCACCGAGCTCAGTGCTCGCAAGCGTCCTTCCAGAGCGACAAAGAGCGGGTGCTCCCAGTGGTCCAGCAGCGCCATAGCGGTGAGCGCGCCCCGGCAAAGGCCACGTCAGGCGCAGGCAAAGGGGCCGCTTGGCTGTCGGAGGGTTCGCTGCGGCGTCACCTTGCAGGTTCAGCCCCACCAGCGCGATGTCCGTGACGCGCTGCGTGCCATTCCCGCACGTGATGCCGCCCCAGCCGCACACATTGGCCCCGCTCCATGCGCTCAGGTTATTCGCAGCCGCGGCCTGGTCCAAGTTCGTCAGGCTGCTGCGCCACTGCTGCAGGATGGCTGTGTCGTTGCTCGCGTCGTTGACGGTCACCCGGAACGCGCTGGGTTGCTGGGGCGCAGCTGCTGGCGCAGCAGGCGCGGCCGTGGGTGGGGACGCGGGCTTCGCTCCTGGCGGGGTCACCTGCGGAGAGAATATCTGCGGCGTGCAGGGCAGTGCCCACAACAAAATGCACGCCAGCGCCCAGCAGATGTGGCCTCCCATCAGGCGCGTGCCACGCTGGCACGCCCCGAGCCCGCTGTCAAGCCCGCCTGCGGCGCAGCGCTGCAGCGCTGCCTCGCTCTGGGCATGGCGTGCGTGCTGTGGTCATTGCGAGGGGCTTGCCACCTGGTGTCGCTCCAAATCATTGGTACGACAGATTGTAAGATTACACTCGATGCACGTGCCACCTCTCCCTGTCTATGCAAACCATCATTCACACTCAGTCAAGCTCAAAATCATATTTTTCTTCATGCATTCAGCCTGGACAACTATAACCCTCCATACGCTTTATCCCTCTCACCTCTGGGCCCATTTGCAGCATCGCACGCTTCACACCCGCTGCTCACCCGCCACACACTTGATGCAGGCGCGCAGAGTGCCATGGACAGAGCACAGACTCATGACTAGGGACAACATGGCCTGCTCTGGTGTCGCCGACTATGCGGAGGAGGAGGACAAGCGACGGGCGAGCCTAGGGTCTGACACCAACAACCCAACACTACAACGCAGGCAACCGAGACCCCCGCAAACCATAATACCCATTTGCAGCGCTATGCGCTCTGCAGGTAGGTACCAACGCTATCGCTAACAGGCAACAATTCTGCAAGCAGTGCGAGCACCGCAGTCCAGGCGCTCCTCAAGCCGCGGGCGCCCGCCGCGCTCAGACGCCCTCCAGCTCGTCGCCTAGCTCCGCGTACATGCCCTGCAGCCGCTCAAGCGTGGCCGCGTCGGCCTGCCACAGGCCGCGCCCGGCCGCCTCCAGCATGCGCTTGAGCGTGTTGCTAAACGCCTGCGCGCGCCGCGGCACCGCCGCGTGGGCGCCGCCGGCATGACCACAGGCGCCGCTGCTGTAGCGGACACGCCGCCCGGCCGCGCCCAGCCCGCGCTCGAGCAGGCTGCTGGCGGTTTTGGCGGCGCAGCGGACCGCCCGCACAGGTCAGGCTGAGGAACGGCCCAAGGCACAGCGCCCCCGTGCCCGCGCGCGCCTGCGGGTTGTTCCGGCGCAGCGTGGCGGCCATGTCGGGGTCGAGCGCGTAGGTGGCGGCCGCCTGGTCCCAGACCCAGTCCTCGCGGAAGGCGGCCGTGGCGCCCCAGCCGACCGCCGCCGTCATGCGCTGGCTGATCTCGAACGCGCCGCCCGACCCCTGCGCCGCCATTGCCTGCGCGGGCGCGCGCCCGGCGCTCGGCGGCGCCCCGCGCACCGGCGAGCGCGCATGACCTCTGCAGAATACAGCCTGGCAAGCACGCGAGGTGTCCGGCCTCGGACCCGCAAGACTTGCGCAGGGACTGGGTACGCCAGGTTTCAGGTTTCAACGAAATCTGGGCCGGCCGAGCGGGCGTCACGGCGCAGCAATCAGCGCGCAGTCGGCCTGCCTGCCCAATGACAGGAAAGAGAGGGCTTCCAGTGCGCGCGCCCTTCGGCGCACCCAGGCGTGTTAAGTTGCAAGCCTGGTTCAGTCAGCTAGGGCTGCTTAGAGTTATGGCAGCAAGGCGAGGGGCGGGCAGCACCTGCGCCCACTTGGGGTTGAGCAGCTTGCTGCGGTACTCCAGGCGCAGCACCTCATCCAGCTCGCGCGGCGCAACGTCCTTGGAAAAGGTCTCCACAATGGAGCAGCCGACCGGGCGCCCGCCGCGCGCGCTCATTGCCGCGCGCTTGAGCGCGCCCGTGTTGGCTGCGCTCCGCGGCACGCACATGTGAGCCACTACACGAACACTCTCAGACGGGCCTGGATGTGGCCCCGCTCGTGCTGGCATGTGCTAATCAGCAGACATCATGACGGTCCGACCTGGCGCGCGTAGCCCACGCGCAACTGCGTCGGCGCGCGTGAGCGCGGCCACACTGGGCGCTTTGGAGAGGTGGGCGCAGCTTCACACATACCCGCTGCGCACTGTGCCGCGGCGGGCACATACATCCATGCGTGACGCGCGCAGCGCGGACATCGCACCGTAATACTCCTGGATGTCAGTCAGCCCGTACTCGACCGAATCAATCTCCTGCACCACGCGCTCAGTCGTCTTCAGCAGCTCCTGCAGCACCTCCGGGCGCGCCGTGCCGCGCTCGGAGCCCCTGCGCGTGCCGCCCGCGCTCAGCGATGCGGGCGCGCAACAGCGCATGCCGCGCATCGCTGAGTCCCCCCCGCCAGGCGTTCCGGCGCTGGCGGGCTGATGGGCGCCGGCTGAGGGGCTAACGTGGAAGCCATGGACTTTGCTTGCAGGTTGACACGAGGCTGTCTGCCGGCGCAATGAGCTGCGATAGTGTCAGGGCGCGGCGGGAGCGGCTTGCTGAGGCGCGCGCCGGCCGTAGGAGAACGCATTGCGTGAGGCCCACGTGTCGCCGAGCTCCTCGCCAGACTCCCAGTTGCCTGAGCGCAGAGCGGCCTTTATCACCATGCAGGGTTGTAATCGCCGTGCTATGACTGTGAGTCCATGCACGCTACGGACGCAGCTTCTTCACATGCACATCGCTGCAGCGCTGCGCAGTGCTGCCAGTGTGCGTCCAGTGCACACAGCAGCGACCACCGCGTCAACGCTGAACCAGCTCGTATCGACCGTATGCGTCATGCCACGCTTGTGCAGGCGCGGGCGCGCACCCGCGCCCACGCGCTCGTTGACCATGCTGCCGTAGTCGCCGGCCGGGTTGCTGAACAGCCGCGCGCCTGCATTGGCCAGCCCCGCACCCTCCATGGCCCGGGCGTGCTTCCTGCCGCCGCATAGGCGCTGGCAGTCAGAGCTGGCCCGCAGGCAGCAACCGTGCAAGTGCAACATGTGAATCTCCAGCCTGTGAAGGCTGGAGACAGCGAACGGTGCAGGCTGCGCTCAGGAGCTGCATCCAGCAAGCCAGTGAGTGACATGCAGTCTCATCCTTTGAGAGCTGCACAGGCACATACCAGGCGCGGCACGCCAGCGACACGCCACCAGGCTGCTAGCCCTACCGCACCACCAGGAGACTGTAGCCGCAGAGCCACCAAGAGGGCTCTGCATGTCTGCAAGCGCAACTAGGTCCTGTTGCTCATGCACCTAATGTAGTTCTGGTCCTCAGGCTCAGGCGCGGATGCCGCGCGCTGGAACAGGTCGTCCAGCAGCTCCACCACGTTCTGGAATGAGTCTGCGCGCGGGCGCGCGCGGCGCAGCCTGACACGCCGCTGATGCGGACAGCACAGACGCTTGCGTGAAGACCAGGCAGTGCGACAACCGGGTCACCAGCCTCACGCACGTATCCCCGGTCCTCGCTCCTTGCTTGCCATGCTTTCATATAAGGGAGCAAAGCAAGTCCCAGTGGGGGCAGACGCAACAAACACACTGTGCACGAGCTTGCCGCCAGAGCTAACCAGCGCGCCCATGCAGACCCACAGCTCGCAAGCAAACCACACATGCCAAGCAAATTGAGGGTCGTATGCTGCGGCCCCGGCTCGCCGCGCGCCGCGCACCGCGGAAGATGCCCGACATGTTGCACAGTACGTCCACACGCGGCCGCCCGAGCTCCGCGAGCGGGCGCAGCGCAAAGCGCGCGATGCGGCCGGTGCCCTCGCGCACGGGCGCCGCGCCGACCAGGCGCAGCACGATCGCGACGCTCTCGCCCTTGGTCTTGATAGCGTCCAAGCCCCACAGGTTGACCTGCGGCCGGGCGAGTCTCTCAGCCGCAGGGCTCGGCATCGGCCATGATCGCGTGTAGGTCGTGTAAGGTGACCTGCGGCCAGGACGGCTTGGGAAGCTGCGTTGCCCTGGTGCCCCGGTCTTGATTGCATCCAGGCGCTCCAGGTTGACCTGCATCAGGAGCGGCTGACAGGTGCCGTGTGGCAGCATGAGCAGATGCATAAAAGTCACACAGACTCAGACACAACAGCGGGTTTCAGCGGGTTTAAGCACAAGGCGCGCATGGGTCGGTACATTGTGCGCTGCATGACAAGGATATATGAGCAAAGCTCGTCAAACGTGCTCTTCACAGATACGCGCTGGAGCCAGGGAGGCTAGGCGAAACGCGCCGGCCTTGGGCTGGCCCTGACCATCGCTGCGAGCGCAAGCCAGCGCTGCGCCTCACTGCTTCTGCTGGCAATATGGTGCCAGGCAGACGTCACCGACCGCGGACTGTGCTGCCCCTTCGGACAATGCGTCAGGCACATGATCCCACACCACAAGGCCGGAAACACGGCCCAGCCAGGGCGCGCCGCAAGCGTCTCGGGCCAGGCGCCCGCGTTGGCGGCGCGATGCGCATCCAGAATGGCGTCCGCTACCGCTGTACCGCGCGCCAGCGCGGCCGGCGAGGGCATGCGGTACGGGTCCAGAGCGTGGATGTTGCGCCCTGCCGCACACGAGCACACGCAACCGTTCATGCTGCAGCCCCCGGCACACATGCGTTGTGACTCCTGCAATTGATGTGCACGGCTTATCGCGCGGCACGGCTTATCAGGCCCCAGCACAAGCACGACACGGATCCTGCGCAGGCGTGGTATTCACACGTGCTGCCACAGCGCAGAACTTATTGCTGCGTCGCAACAACGGTTGCAAAAACGGGTAATGCATGCATGGCAAGGCCGGCACAGCCAGCGCAGTGGCCGTGCAGCAGCTCCTGGCTGGGTGTGACGCCCGAACAAACATGATTGTGCGAGTGCACAGATCGCCCTCTGCCTACTAGCATCCAGGCATGCGCGCGCGCGCGGCGACACGCAGCGGGGAGCAGGCCCCGGGTCGGCCGGCGCGTCACCGGTGGGCAGCACGCCGGCGCCGTCGCGCAGCAGGTCGCCGCCGGCCTCCGGCAGCACGTACTCGCCGCCCAGCGCGCGCAGCACGCCGTCCAGCTCCTCCGTGTTGCGCGCAAGCAGCCCGCGGATGGTAACGGCCTCCGCCAACCGCGCCTCCAGCGCCGCCGCGCCACCCGCGCCGCCGCTGGCCGCCTCCTGCGCGCGCTGAGGGGCTCAGCTTGCTGCCCGGGACCTACCCTAACCCCATCCCCTAGCCAGCTGGCCGCTGGCTGCAATCTGCACGCGCCGGAGGGGCTCAGCCGCCTGCCACGGCCGCCCGGCAAGCAGGCGCGCGCGCCCCGGCAAGGTGCGCGCCCCGCCCGGCCTTGGCGCCGCGCGCCGGCAGCTCGCGGCGGCCGCAGCCACCTCTGGCCGCGCGCCCAGCGGCGCCCGCTTGCCGCCGCCCGACAGACACACGCCCCAGCTGTCCTTGACGTGCGGGTACCCGGTGTATCCCATGATTATCTCTACTGTGCATGGCGCGCACTGCCCTCAGCACATGAGCTGTTCAGCGATGCCCCCCAGCGCCCCCCCTCGTAGCGGCGCAGGGCGAGCCACTGCGCCAGCCCACCGCGGCGCGCCTGCTGGAACAGGCGCTCCAGGCGCGCGCGCACGGCCGCCAGGCCGCCGTCGCGCACATGCGCTCTGCCGCCGCCGCCGCCGCCGCCGCCGCCAGCGGCGGCCACGGCGTCTAGCGCCTCATCGGGCAGTGCGCCGTCGAAGTACGCCTCCAGGTAGGCGCGCATCGCGGCGGGCCCGGGCGGCGCGCCCAGCACGTGCAGGCCCTCCGAGAACAGGCGGCCCTCCACCACCTGGGCGCGGCGCTCGCCCCGCTCTGCGGCCTGCTGCAGAGCTGTTACAGTGCGCAGCTTGTTCAGCGCGCGGGGCGACGCACGCCAAGCGGCCCGTTCCCGACACACAGTCCGCTGGCGTAGAGGAGGACAGGGGCCGGAGAACTCTTTAATGGCACGTCCATCCATGCCAGTGCGCTGTGCAGTGCTGTGAGTGAGTTGTCAGGGCGTGCGGCTTTGCCGTGATGCGGATGCACTGTTGCTGCGGCGTGCCAGCGCACGCCGCGTGAAATGCAGCGAGAACACAGGGGGCACCGCTTCACATGGCCACCCCTGGGCAGGCTCGACAGTGACAGGCGTCCTGCGCCGCGGCCTCACCTGCAGGTACTGGTTGAGGCGCCCCGCGTACTCGGCAAACGCGGCCGCGTCCACGCTTTCCACGCCCTCCGGCGTCAGCTGCTCGGCCGCGCCGCCGCCGGCCGCGGGCCGGAAGGGGCAGTCCGCCTGCAGCCCGCTCTGCTGCAGCGCCGCCGCGATGGGCCCCTGGCGCCGCGCCACGCCGCAGCACCTTCACAGAGGGCGCCCAGAGCTGCCGGCAGGGCAGAGCTCGGTGCCACCCCCTGCCGCAGGCCGGTGCGCGCATGCAGGGCTTGCGACGTTGCTAGACGCTCCCAATTCACAGGCTGCTGCGCAAGCATCAAGCTCAGGCCCGGCACATGCGCGCGGCTCGGCTTGGTTGCGCTCAGCGCAACAGGCGCGTCCCAGGCGGCTGGCGCAGCTAGGGTCCCGCAGCCGGGGGGTGCCCCATGGGCCACGCGGGTGCAGACAGCCGCGCGGGGCGCACCTTGAGCCCCTCGCCGGCAACGGGGTCCTCCCGGAACTCGGTCACCAGCGCCCGCAGCTCCGCCAGCTGCTTGTACAGGCCCGCCCTGCCGGCGCAGGACGGGGCCGGGCATTGCTGGCTCTGGGCACCGCTCTGAGCCGCCTCTGAGCCATCGCATGATGTGTGCTGCTCTGCCCGCACAGCTTGCCGGCTCTGTCAGCACAACGCTCAGATAGCGCCCCACAGAATGCGTTGAAGGATGCACGTAATCACGACGTGCAGGGGAGCGCAAGGCGGTGTATGCAGCGTCCAGCCGCCCAACGGCCGCTTTAGCAAGCCCTGCGGTGGGCGCGGGGCGGCGGCGGCCGCGCACCGCCCGTACGGCGGCACGTTGTGCGAGACGATCGTGCCGTAGCCGCGCCGCTTGGCGATAATGGACTCGGAGGGGTTGTTGGCGGCGTACACGTATGCGTTGGGCAGGTCGCCCATCAGCACGTCGCTCCAGCTGAACCCCGAGTTGCCTGCTCCGCATGCTCGTTCAGGGGCAGGGGTCCACGAGCCTGCCATGATACCTCAGGCGCCACGCATCGCTTGCTGCATGTGTGCCTCGGCCTGTCTGGCGAGGCAGGAGCCTGGTCGCCGCTGCTGTGCGGAACAGGCAGCTGTGGCAGGGTACGCACCAAGCGGCGCGCCAGGCAGCCACTCCACCGTGCCGTGCATGCCTGCCGGCAAACCATGTCGTGATTGGACTTGAACATGGCCCTATCATGCTCCGCAGACAGAGGCTTGCGGCTGCTCGCCTGGGAAGGCAGCCGCCTGCCTGGCCCAGGAGGCGCTCACGGGAGCGTGCTTATCGGCACGCGCCTCTCCCGTACGAGGGCTGCGCTAGGCTGAGCTCTCCGGCACTCAGGCGCATCTTCCGCACCAGGGATGCAGCAGGCTGAGTATCCGGCACACAAGCGCTTCTGCCGTACGAGGGCTGCGCAGGCTGAGCTCCCGGCATCGCATGCAAAAAAAAAACACAACCAGGGCTGCAGCAGGCTAAGCTCCCGGCACATTGCTTCACAGGGCGGCGGCAGGCTGGGCTGCCGGCGCTGATGCATTGCGGGGGGAGCAGGGGCCGGCGCACCCAGGTGGCAGACCGCGTCCGCGGCCAGGCCGCGCTGCAGCCAGAGGTAGAAGGCGGCGTACTGCGGGTGCGGCGTCAGGTCGCGCTCGAACAGCAGGCGCATGGGGTCGCCCTCCAGGCCCAGCGCGGGCTGCACGCCCAGCCACACGTTGCCCAACTGCAGGCCGCCCACCACGCTGGCGCCTGCGCGCGCACGCCATTGCGCAGTGCGATCACCATGGGCCGGCCCTGCTGCAGGGCGCCGCCCTGGCGAAGGCCGGGTGGGCGCTACGTCATGCGCGCACAGGACTGCTTCTCTGAGCCACGGTCTGCACGCCGCGTCACATGAGGCTCGGCTGCAGGCCCGCCATGCTGGCGCCGCCGTGCAGGTTAGGTGAGAGCGCGGCAGCAGTCGTGGGTGGAGCGCCGTGTCACTGTGCGCGTGATGCGCACAGGCGGCCCTCCAGTGCCACCGCAGGCTGCACGCCTGTCTGCACTGCGCCCGTCTGGAGCTCGCCTGCATGTCTGATGCCGCCCTAAGCCCTAGCCATGCACCGGCAGTCTGTTCCCCTGGCACACGCCTGTCTGAGCAAGATGTCCTTCCTGGGTGACCTTCCTTGATGATTCAGAAACCATGAGAGTGCATCCACAGCACGCTCACAGCGTGTGCCCCACAGCGCACCCGCGGCGCTGGTGGCGATGCCGCGGTAGCGGTCCACCTCGCCCCACTGCCGCTCCATGTTGCGCACCAGCAGGTCCGCCGACGGCAGGAAGTCGATGGGGCCCTGGCGCGGCGCGCGCACAAGGGCGCCGCTCGCACGCGGCATGCGCCCGATGTGTGCAAGTGCACGGCCAAAGTGGGCAAAGCCTCGTGAGGGGCTCCGCAAGGGCGCACAGCACCGCCTGGAACTGGCGCAAGTCTGCGCTGAGCAGATGCACAATGACATAGCGTCCACAAGCTGCCAGTGTTGGACTGCACAGGTGTCAGGCATGGCAGTCGCATGTGATGCAACTTCTATGTGCAGCTCCGCACAGAGTCAAATGTCCGCACGAGCATGTCAGACGGGTCCCGCACCCACTCCGTGGGCCCCCAGTCCGCAGGGAATGTCAGCTCCTCGCGCAGCTGCCGGCCGCTCACCTCCGCGGCCGCGGCGCGCGCCCCAAATTCCTGCGCAGGTCCTGCCCCCCTGCGGGCCCGGCAGGCAACATGTCATCAACACAAGCAGGCAGTTCAGGTTTGATGCGTAGGCGCCGGGCGCTGCATCAGGTGGCCTGTGCATCCGGTGGCCAGCGATACACTGTGACACCACGTTGTGGAGGCGGTGGAAGGCCGCACAGCGCATTGACGCCGGCGGCTCCGCGGCTGATGGCGCGCTGGTCCTCCTGTGCGCGCAGCGCGGACACCAGCGCCTCGCCGGCCGCCTCCGGGTCCCCCCGGTCATCCCAGCCGCCCAGGTTGTAGCCGGCGCCCTGTTGTTTGCACCCCAGCCACATTACAATGGTTCATGTCCTTGTCAGTTTTTAAATGCACATGTCAGTGCTCTTGCAGATAACACTGACTCCCCTACATCAGTGCTGCATATACTTATCCTAGCAACTTGCATTTGGGAGCCTGCCATGAGCGTGTTGCCCAATCTCATGCATTCTGAAGCTGAGCGTGCGCTTTCAATATCAAGGCAGTGCTGCCTGTGCTTCTCCCGTGCATCTATGCACAGCCAGCCCTGAGTGCAGCAGCAAGCGCCTTGTCGTTGGCAGCACGAGACACAAGCACACCACCCACGAGGCTGGCATTTGGGAGAAAGGCAAGTTAGCTTGTGCTCGGAGCTGCATGGCACGCCTTCATGGCGGCCAGCAGCGCAGCCAGCGAGCGCGGCACGTTCAGCAGCGCGGCCGTGCCGGTCGCGCCAACGCCTGGCGGGAAGCCGTACAGCAGAACCGCTATCCTCCGGTCCTGCACATCCGCGAGCGCTGGCGCTCAAGGCACCCCCAGCGCAAAACTGTCTGTCGTGTTTACTTCAAAACCGTTTCCGCGCCTCTGTGCACGACGTACTGCGTCCGTCACGCAAGCTGCGTGCCTGTCATACAGCAGTCGCGGCACATGTCAGCAGACGTAGGCATGCGGTCAGCTGCTGGCACCTGACCACTCTGCTGGCAGCCCGCATCAGCCTGACCACCCTGGCCTGGGGCCTGTCGCGCATATCTCAATAAAGCTGCGGGCTGGGGGAGGCGCGCGCCTGCGGCGGTGTGCGGCGCAGGTGCACCCACTTGCGCAGGCGCGTGGCCAGGCGGCCGGCGCGCTCGGGCACGAGGTAGATGTCGTTGCCCACCAGGCCGCCCAGGGGCACGCTGTCGATCGCGCCATCCAGCTCCGGCAGTGAGTACAGCACCACGCTCTGCAGGCCCGCCACGCCGTCGCGCATCCAGCTGCCCATGTCCTGCCGCGCCGCATCTCATGCATGTCTGGAGCCACGAGAGCTTTGCACCCACTTGGCTCCATCTCGAAAGCACCGTGCTCAACCATGACAACCCCTGGGATGCAGCACGTATCTTAACAGCACCTGCAGAGCAGGTGCCGCCCACTGCATGCAGTCCTGGCGGCGGTAAAGGCCTCGCACTATGTGACGTCGTTCCTGGTGTGTGTGCACAGCGGCGGGCGGCAGCGCGGCATGCATCCTGCTGAGCGACGCTTCCGCAGGCTCGGGCGCGCGGCGCTGGGCACGTCTCGCCGCGCAGGCATGTTGCCAGGGAGTGTTGCCAGGGGCACGCACGGGGAGGCCACGTGCTTCGCCGGGGCTGCACCTGGATGAGCAGCGGCGCAGCGACGACGTACGGCACGTTCTTGGCGGACAGGATGGCCTTGGCGATCTCCGCCTGGCGCCCGCCCTCCATCGTGCCGGCCGGCCCACCCACGAGCTGCGCGCGCAGTCGGCGCCCTGGTGCTCATTCTCCGGCACTCTGGCAGGCGCCCTGGTTAGCGTCGCCGCTGTTCGCTGCACTGCCCTGCCTTCCTTTGCCGCACTGAGCGCGGCAACCTTGACATATATGTCTCATGCACAGTCTGCAAGGGCAGGGCACGGCTGAGCAAGTGGGACACATGCGGCAGACGCGAGCGGCGCTGCACCATCCTGCAAAACAGGAGTTGATGATAAATTGCCTGGTGTTCACCGCAGCGGGCAGCCAAAGATACTGCCCATAATAATCTCTGCGCCATTCACAGCTCACAAGGCTGGCGTATGCAGCGGGCACAGGCAAGCAGACATGCAGTGGCATTCAAATTCAGGTTATCAGAGTATGCTGGTGGGCGGAGGAGGGCGTGCCGGGAAGCCGATCGTGCTGACGATGGCGTCCACCTCGATGGCGTCGCGGCCCGGCACCACGCCAGCGCCATTCCCGCGCGGCGTGGCGCGCTCGTGCGCGGTGGTCAGCTGGTCGCGCACGATGGTGTGCTGGGCGCGCACAGGCGCCATGTCCGTACAGGGCAGCATGACAACCTCAGCACAGGTCGTGTTTGTAGTGGCACGTCAGTGCGCTTGCGCTACACCGAGGGCATAGGCAGTCGCGGAACGGTGCAGCAGTGGTTCGGAACTCACTCGAACGTTTGTCGGGCCGCGCACCGCCTCAACGCCGTTGATGAAGATGGGCACGGGCCGCACGCCGCCGGCTTCCAGGCAGCGCACCAGCTGTGCGATGTACGGCTGGCTCGTGATGACGTGCTTGCGGTACAGGAGCACCTGCCGCACAGCGGGTGCGCGGGCGCTCTGCCACAGCAGCCAGCTGGCCGGACGACTCTTGCCGCCGTAGCTTTGCAGTGCTGCCTGTGCGGTGTGCCAGGTGTGCAGCGGCCGCCTCGCATGCAGGGCATGCGCGATCGGGGCCAGACAGGGCGGGCAACGGCAGGGCGCACTGCGACGGTGGGCGCGGACGCGTCGGACCGCAGCGGCCCCGCGCGGCGGTACCAGTCCATGTAGGCTGCCGGCGTCGCAAAGTAGCCCTCGTGGTCTGGGTGCAGGCAGCCTGGCGCGGCCGATGCGTCACACCACCCGTCAGCGCCCGCAACCACACAAGATAACAAGAAGAACAAGCTTCACCAGTGGGCGGGGCGACTCACTTGTCAGCATGGCGGGGCGCTGGTGGGCGGGTCTACCTCAACGCTGGCAGTAGCAGCCTGGTTTCCAGGAAGAGCATGCAGTTGACGTGATCGTTACCATTGTAGCCCAGTGCATGGGGTGTAGCGGGGTGCTTCCATACCAACGCCGCAGCAGCAGCCTGGTCCGCCAGATGCTGTGCACATGAATCAGAAACACAAAACAGCTCTGAGCAGACCGGGGTGCACCGGTGGCGGGGGTCTCGACCAGCGCCGGCAGCGGCAGCCCGGTCGGCAGGAAGTACTGGTCCACCAGGTAGGCCAGCATGGCCGTCACGTTGTCCAGGCCGCCTTGGTTCCAGTAGCCATAGATCTGCGTCGACAAGCACGTGTCGCCTGCGAACTGCAATGTAGCGGTGTGCCTAACTTCTTACAACAACTACGCTGATGAGTGGGTTGGCAGCTCCCGCGCAACCCCATGCACATAGTTGTTGTACACTTTTCTAACGTTCTGCATGGCGGCGCCGATCAGTGTGGGCCGCACCGTCAGCCAGTTGCGCAGGTCGCGCGCCTTGTTACCTGCGCAAGCATACAGTGCACGGAGTCACACGGACTGCCAGGGACCTGGGGCAGCCAGCGCTGCCCTTCCCACGCTCTTGGACCCCGCCATCCATCAGGACATGCATATGGAGGCATGTACAGGCGGCACGCGCTGTGTCCCCTACACGAGCGCGCCAGGTGGACGGAGGGCGGGGGCGCACCGGGCAGGAAGCGCAGCAGCTTGGGGCCGATCTTGAGGAAGCTGAGGTAGCCGACCATGCGGTCCTCCTCGCGCCCGCTCCCAAACAGGCTCAGCACCTTCTTCACCGCCGGCGGCGGGCCCTTGGACTTGCCGGACGGGTCCATCTGCGCGCGCGCGCACGTGCCGGGCTCGGCGCCTGCGGCCCCGCTGGCGGCGCCAGCCGACCTCCTGTGGACGAGCCTGTTATCTGCTAGATGCAACCGCCCGCCAAATCGTATGGTATGCTGTGTCTCAAGGTACTCCGCTCTGAAAAAAGGGGGGATGACCGGCATGTCACCTCACACTGCCCAGCCATGTACATGGCCGGCCAGGCACTCATGCCCTTTTGCGCACAGCGCAGCCCGAGGCTGGTTGGCAGCGCGCCCATGCGGGGGCACGGGCCATGGCGGTACTGTTCCCCCAGCGCGTGTTGCCGCGCCTGGAAGGTGCCGATCTGCGTGCAACCCATCAGCTCCAGCGCCGACTCAAACACCAGGCGCACGGGCACCGCCTGGATGCGCGCGCGCAGCCACTCCACCTGCCGCGCGCGCGCTGGGTGAATGCACGCCTTGCAAGCAGGGTCAGCAGCAAGCTCGCACACCTGCCGCCCTCCTGCCTCCCCTCCCCACAGCCACAGCTCATCGGGCAAAGCAAGCCCAGCCGGGCTTATGCGACTCCTCATGGTCAAAGGCGTTATGGTCTAAGGCGTAATGGTCAAAGACAGGGGCGGCCGGGAGCTTGGATGGATGGATGGGAGGGGATGAGGCGCGAGAGGCGAGGCGCGCCTGGTCGTAGTCGAACAGCAGGCTGGCGAAGAACACGTCGGCGCCGTCCAGCGCGGCGGCCAGCTCGGCCGGGCGCGCGGTCACGTCGCGGTCGCTGAACACGCGCACCTGCACGCCCGGCAGCCGCCGCGCGACCTGCCGCGCCGCCTGCGCGACCGAACACAGAGATGGGTTCAGGTTCAGACGGCTTGACGGGGGCATGGATGAGAGGCTTGGACGGGAAACCTCTGCATGCCCCGGCAGCCGCCGCGCCACCGTCCGCAGCCATCCGCGCAACAGCACTGAGGTGGCTGAGCTCATCCGAGCGACATGCGGGGTTTGATTGCGCGCCCGGCAGCCGCCGCCCCTCCGGCTGTGCCGTTTGCTGCGCTGGGTGCTTGTCCATGACATCAGGGCTCTGGGCGTCAAGACATCCCAGGTTGAGCAGCCATGTCCATCGCACCATGGTACTGAAGTACACAGACAGCAGAGCAGATCGAGTGCCTCAACCATGTAGGGCAGCTCAGAAGGCACACCCTTTCAGCATGCACGGGGCCAGGCCCACTCAGGCTGTGCTTGTAATATGTGCTGCGTGGCTGACAGAAGGCCGGAACAGGGGGCGGGCCTTCTCGTACAGCGCCACGTTGAAGGACTCAAACCCAGAGATGAGCACAATGCGGCAGGTGCCCTGAGGCGTGACGAGCAGGCGCTGCGCCAGGCCGGCCTCGCCCGCCGCCGCCCCATCCTCTGCGCGCACGCATCAGCACGAGCATGGGCATGCTGCCACCCGGGCCGGCCCCCTCCCTCTGTGCCTGACCTTGAAGCTACATCTGGCGTGCGGCCGCGAGCAAAACGGACCCACCCAGCCTGAGCACCTGGCTGCACCTGTGACGTGTCGCAGGGGGCAGCGCCACGTCTGATTGCACGACGCGCTCTCTGCATTGCCACCACAGACTCGCACCCTCCTTGGCCCAACGCAGCCTAACACATGCATGTGCGCCCCCGCGGCCTCACCCCGCCGCCCTGACCGCACGCCCAGGACCCTGCAGCCCACACCCTACCCTGCGCGCGCTGCCCGAAACGCGGCGCACCCTCCTCTTCCTCCCGCACGCGCTGCGCGGCAGCCCGCCGCTCCACGCCCGCGTCCCACAGCGCGCGCTCCAAGTCCTGCACCTCGCGCCGCACCCGCGCGCGACGGCCGGCCAGCGCGGCCGCGCGCGCCTGGAAGCCGCGCCAGCGGCCGTCGCCCGCGGCCTCCGCAGCCGCGAGCAGCGCCTTGAACGCCTGGCGCGGCAGGGTGCAGAGGCTCAAGCGTCAGGCAGCAGATGCTTGGCACACGCTCGGCAGACGCTCGGCTCCGCAGACGCCTCCAGCCGCTGCCACTTCTGACTCCTGCACCGTGCGCCGCACAGGCACGGCGGCCGGTCGGGACGCTGACGTTGCAGCAATCTGTTTGGAAGGTCACAGTGTCGTGCCTGGCGCCTGTTGTGACAGCAAATGCGCACGCTTCCACTGAGAATACTGCTGAGTGCAAAGAAAAGTGTCACAGCTTGAATTGCAAGGCAGAAGCCAGGTCGCAGCCACGCTCGCCTAGCGCTTGCGCTGGGGGATGCCTCAGGTGAGCTAGGTTGCAACGCAGTTGTCAGCTACTTGCCTGGGGCCGGTCGCGGCCAAGCTCGCGGAAGGCAGTCTCTGTCATGCTGTCAAAGCGCTCGCGGGCGCCTGATGCCGCGTCCCCCGCTTCCTGCTGCACCTCCACTTCCAGCCCAGCAAAAGTGGCATTGTAGAGCCCGTCCAGCTCCGTATCCAAGCCCGCTGCCTGCAACAATAACACTCCCTGTCAGGCGTGGCAGGCATGCATTCCGAGCGGTTAGCTGGTGGCCAGCCACAAGCTCGTTTACAGCGCCAGCGCTCGGGAGGACTGTCCAGCGCTCGGGAGGACTGTCCAAGAAGAGTACGAGGACTGATACCTGCTGTTGCAGGCCGAGCAGCTGTTCTTGCAGCTGCGCTGCACCGGCGTCCTCGAGTTGCTTGTCTATGTCTTCCAAGGCGCCTTCTGCCTCAACCTCCTCAGCTAGGCGCTCCGCAGCGCTGCGGAGCTCTGAGCTCTGGCTCACGACGCAGCACCGGTGCCGCTGCCTGCATGCTGGTTTTGCAATGCGCACGCGTGGCTGGCGCACGCAGACGCCGTGTCCTGAGACGTCGCACAGCCTGACACACACACGCAGATGTGCGAGGCTGTGAACTACAGGCTGACACTGCGCTGGGAGCATGGCTCTGCTCATGCAAGCCTGCTCCACCAATCTCGGCACAGCCACCGCACAAAGGCAGTGCTGCCAAGCTCTTGAGCAGATCAAGTGCTAGTGTGACTTGAAACAGAGCCCATGTCGTCGTACCACGCCAAGCAAATGGACCCTAGAAGAGTTACATGCTTGCACATTCTTGCAAGTGCACCACTTCTTTTCCACCAGATGGTGCTTGGCCGCAACAAGTGCCCTTTCGCATGTACGCCGGTCTAGCCTACAGCAAGCGTCGCCATCCTGAGACATACAATGTAATTATCATCAGCACAGGGCCTGCTTACCAAGTGTCTTGTGTAACTCTGGCGTCGCGAGCTCGGGCGCACTGGCCCACAGCTTACACACTCCAGACAGCAATGCATATCAATCTCTTGAACCTGCACCAAGGCCTTGATGTGCTGCTGAGCTTCTCCACCATCACATAAAGGCCAACAAGAAGAACCCCACGCTGTCCCTGCACCCCATTTGATGCCATCCCTATGAAGCGTTGCATGATAATCAGCCTATGGCTCGCCAATGCCGCATACTTGAGCATTGGAATTTAGCCTGCGACTACCCCTGGTCAACTGTTGGGTCACACCATGCGCTGGCACACCCTGCCGCGTCCTGCAGGTGAGTGCGCCGCATACACTACCGTGCCAAGCCCCGTGCCCGAAGTAGCAAGTAGCAAGCAGCGCTAAGCTACCTGTGACGCGCCGCTCACTGCGTCGGCACGTAGCCACACACGCGAGCGTGGTGAGCGTGCGGCCGACACTCTGGCGCGCCTGGCGCCTGCGCCGCCAGGGCAGGCGTTGCGCAGCCGCGCGCTGCGCGCGCGACCTCAGCCGAACGTGATCTGCGAGGCCCCGCCGGGCGGCGCCGACACGCGGCTGGAGTTGCGCGCGGTCAGGAAGTTGCCCACGTTCTGGCCGGACGGGCGGTGGTAGTTGTTGCCGGCCGGGGCGTCGCCGCTGGCGGCGGCGCGCGCGGGCGACCCGGCCGCCGCCGGCGGCGGCGCCGGCGGGGCGGCGGCGCTGCCGATTGCGTCCACGCTTACAGTCTTTGCCACGGGGCCAGCCTGCGCACGCAGAGCAAATCCGAACTGCTTGCTCGCTGGCCAGGATCTTCATCTGCCCCACTAGCACATATGCGTGCCCGCCCCGTTCACGTGTGCTTGTGCGTCGGTGCCCTGCACTGCAAGGGATTAAAGCTCAGGCGTGCGTGGACAGGTGCCACTGTGTGTTCAGGCAGTGAGCACCTTGGTGGGGGGCGCGACCGGGTCGTCGCCAAACACGATCTGCGACGCGCCGCCAGGCGCGGCCAGCACGCGGCTGGAATTGCGCTCGGTCAGGAAATTGCCCACGTTCTGGCCGCCCGGGCGGCCGTAGTTGTTGCCGCTCGGCGCCAGCGCGGCGCCCTGGTCAGCCGGCGGAGCGGCCGCTGGCGCCGCCCCGCCCGGCGCCTCGCCGTCGCCGTACAGCTTACTGCGCTCGCGCGCAGGTGGGTGCATGTTGAGAGGCGCCGCAGGTACCTTAAGGCCTTCATAATCCAGCATAAAGTACGCACGCCAAAGAGTGCCTTAGGCCTTAGGCCTGAGGCCTGCAGGCATGCGTCAATTTCCTGCGATGCCTTGAGTGCGAAGCATGGCAGCAGCGGGCACCTGTGTGTCCTAGAGCACGTTGCGCAGCACTCCTCGCCCCACGGCCAATAATGGTGCAGATCTAAGGTGAGAGGGAACGTACTGGTCTCCGCTGGCCATCATGCCGTCGACTAGACGATCCAGGAGCGCCTCGCGCCCGCCGGCCGGGTTCAGGCCGCGCTTGCGCAGCTGGATGCGCAGGTCCTTCAGCAGCAGGCCCTTGTGCTGGTCGCGCAGCTGCGTGGGCGTCATCCTGGTGCAGAGATCCGCACTGACAGTCAGCTGTTACGCACGGACTGCGCTTACGGATGCGCGTCTCTATGCAGAGACCATCTTGCTATATACGGCGACCCCGGAGCGGCAGGCTGTGTGCTGCTGCATGTGCCCTGCGCGGCTTGCAGCAGCACAAAGCGTGGCAGCCAGCGCGTACGCGCTGGCCGATCAGGGGCGCGTCAAGGGACTCAGTGCCGCAGCAACACGCACAAACTGTCTCTAAAACAGGACCAGAAGGACAGTTGCCTTTGCTACCTGCAGCAGCTACAGCGCTTGGCGCCGCAGACAGGCATGAAGGTGCCAAGCTGCGCACGTGCAGTTAGGCAGCACACCGCGCGCGGCAACGGAACAAGCACCTCAAGTATGCAAGGTATGCTTGAGGCCATGGGCCAGCACTGTTCAGGCAATACGCGCCCAGGCAAAACGGTTTTGCACCTGGTTGCACAAGCTCTGTGGCGCGGCGCCTTGTTGAGTCTCTGCAGCGCGGGATTGCGGTGTGGAGAGGCGGGGCAGAGTGAGCTGTTTTCAGCCCTCCTCTCCATTGCTTGAATGTGAAAAAGGCTAGGGTATCAGTGGGGTATCCACCTCAGGTGGAGGGCCTCGCTTCTCAGAGTCTGGCCTGAGCTGCAGGCAGCTCAAGCTGTGAGCTGGCTGATAGACAGTGATCATCACATACACTCATCTCGGGAGAGCTGATATCTGTTCATGGCGGAGTGGAAGGGCGGGCAGCACCTTGGGAGTGCGCTTGACGAGGCAGCGGTGTTCACGCATGTTCCGTGCCTTATGTGTGGGAGCTCGTGCGTGTCAACTCTAACGTTACAGAGAGCAGGGGCGTGCATAGTCTGGGGACGGTGAGCAGTGTATGGCTGTAAGCTTGCGCTAAGGTGCACAGCTGGAAGTAGCAAAAGCGTCGTCTTGAGACTGCGGGCGCTTCAATGAAGCAACTGCACTGCACGAAGCGCACACTGGTGTATCGTCAGGGCCATCGCCAGGACCACTCTTGCATATGCACCTGTGGGCAAAGGGGCCCAGTGACACAGAAGTGACAGGGGCACGCAGACACCGCACAGACCTGCTGCAGATGCGTGCTCGAGCACAGCAGCACCATTCCACGCGAGCTGCGGTATGCTTCTCCTGTTGCACTCCGCAAATCCAGTACAATACATGTGACGGCGCAAACTTGCCCTGCCAGCAGCCTCCCCGCACGCCTGTCAGCCCTTGGCTCTCCGCGTTTTCCTGCCGCGCTGCGCGGCGGTCTGCGCCGCGGCCTGCCGTGGCTGCGGCGGCTGCTCGACGAGAGGCACAGCGGCCTCCATCTCAACGTCTGCGGGCAACAGCAGTCACGCGTGCTCCAGTGAGGCAGCACCGTGAAAGCCGGGCTTGGTTAGATGCGCAACGCACCTGCGGCCTCCTCGCCGCGCGCCATCAGCGCAAACAGCCGTTCGTTGAGCTTCTCCACCTTCCTCAGGTCGGCGATCTGGTCCGTCTGGTACTGGAGGCACTGCGCCCAGCACACCCATGGTCTGCAAACGTCAGCAAGCGTTCGGGGTGCGACGCTGCACTTCAACTCCCCGCACGCCGCTGCACCCGCCAGCCAGGCGCGCACCACTTTGTCGTCGGTGACCTTCAGCTGCAGCTTGCCCTCCCGATGCTTGTATTTTAGTACATAGCGCACACGCAGCGGGTCGCTCCTGTACAGCTCTTCGGCCTGCTGGATGAACGCGTCCAGGCTCTGTATGAACATAGCGGCGCTATCATGCTGAAGCGCCAAGCGCCATCCCTCGTCTTGTTGCCGGGCGTGCACGCAGCTGTCTCTAGAGGTGTAAAGGTGCTGCTCTGTGTTCACTGCACCAGCTTTTGCTGTTAACTACCAGGCTGAGTAAGCAAGCAGAGGTGAAGTGCAGAAGGCTCCCAGGACACACCTGGACAACAAGTGGCCAGGTTTCAGAACCAGTGCCAAGTTGGCAGGCAGGCAGGTGCAGGTCTGGCAGAGCACAGAGCAGATTCGCCATCAAGTGTTGCCTGGCTTACATGTCTCCCTCCATGTGTATACACAACTCAAACAGCCGCCGCTCCACAGTGGAGCAGGTTCTGTGTTTCGTCTTTGTCCAATACCAACAGAACTGCGTTGGGCGGCCACGCTCCACAGCCCCCACCTGCGGGCGCATGCTGTCTGTTGAGCCGCACAGTGTCCAGGCTAGTTGCTCTTGATGCATATGCCAGGAACAACCACAACATTTCTCCTGGCATGCACAGTCCTTGCACATGCACATATTGCCAAAGATGTGGCTGAGCAGCCCTATCACATAGAAGTGTCCTGCTGGTCAAGAGTCAAAGCTGGCACGGGTGCAACACCGCAGGCGAAGATCTCCCAAAACACGTCCTCTACTCACACATGTGCGGGGTGACGTCAGCGCGCGCCACTTACGCTATCCAACGCACGTGCGAACACTCGGCGCCGCGCAGCGCGCACCTGACAGAGTGGCCCACACTACTTCAAAATCGCGCTTGGTGAGCGCGGGCAGCACGACGACGAAGTACGCGCGCGGGTGCTGCGACAGCGACAGCGCCAGTGTGTCGAGGGCCGCCACCTCGTGCACAGGCAGCCGGACGATACGAATACCCTGTCCGCATAACGACTGCGGTGCGCGTCGCCATGGTCAGCAGGACGGGCATCGCCTGCCTTTCAGAGAGGGCGTCTATTTCATACACCTTGGTGGTGCCCACTGCTCGGCAGGCCAGGCACAGGAGCATTCTAGCCTGCCAGCCCTCTGCCCAGACAGCCTCATGGCTGGGATGCGGAGGAGGATGTATGCATGCGCATGCATGCACCGGCCACCCCACCTGAAAAGCCACAAGAGCACACACAGCGGGCTTGGGCAACTTTTGCAACACCTACAGCCCGGCCAAGGCCGGCAGGTGCATGCCGGTCGCACAGCGCGCGCCGGCATGAAAGGGCAGCCGCGCCTCGGCGAGCAAGTGCCAGACGGCGTTGCTGGTGCCCATCACGTTGCCCAGCACGTCCCGCGGTCTGATCTGCAAAGACACGAGCCGAATCTGCTCCTGCCCGTCGCGCGCGCGCATCACCTGCGCCTCTCCCTGCTGCGCGGCCTCCAGCGCCAGCTCCGTCGCCTCAGGCGGCCCCGCGCCTGAGCAGCGGCGCACGCGTTGCTACGCGTCATGCATGCGCCTGCACCATGGTGGGCCGGCCGCTCGCGCAGGCGTGCGCAAGGCATGTCAGCCCTCGGGTAATTGTTCACTGGGCATGCGCGTGAATGAGCCAGCGGGTGCGCACGCAGCGGCTGCGGCGTGAAAGCCTCCAGCCCGCCGTCCCTCCACTGCAGGGTGGCCCAGGAGCCCACCAGCCCCGCGCCCTGGGATGCCTGCGCAGGCGCCTCACTCGCAGGCGCCTCACTGCAGCCGTCCTGCTCCAGAGTGCGAGCAGGCCCTTGTCTGTGAACACTTGCTGGACGCTCCGCGAGGCGAGGCAGCGCAAAGAGCAACAGAGAGCCACAGTTGCATGCAACCCAGCCATGCTCTGCATCAGGCACGCGCGCTCGCTGCACGGCGAGCGGTGGCAAAATCATGTTACTGCCAACCAGTGGCCAACTCCCGGAAATGAGCACAGTGCACACCGCTCCTCTTTGGGCCTGTTGTCATTAAGGCGCGGCCCCGCGCACCCAGAGCGCCAGCAGGTTGTCCAACAGGTCAGGCCAATGGCTGGAGGCTGCCAGCCGCGCGCGCCAGGCCTGCCGCTGCTCATATGACAGCGGGGGCCCAAGCCACCGGCCTTCGTTTCTGGCCTGCGGCTGCGCGGCACTCAGGGCAGAGCGGCCGTCGTGGCGGTCGGTCCCCACTGACGGGCCCGCCGCGAGCAGCCGTGCAGCGGCCTTCCAGTCTCCTGCGCATACCACCTCAGAGTCGCTGCCGGTTAAACTGAGTCAGGCCCTGCCCGCTTCCACCGCTTCCACCACTTCCAGGACATCCTTTGGGGATGGGCCTGGTTGCAGGCCGCTGCCATGTGGCAGTGGTGTGCCACATGCGTGCCACCCCGCCTCTCCCCTGGCTATCAGGTGAGGCCCTCTTCGCAAGCAGCAGGGCGAGCCGAAATGCAGCTTCCATCGTTACTCCCGCTTGAGGCCAGGTTGCTGCAAACACCGGCAGCCACGCGCTGCAGAACAGCAGTGAACTGACTGACCGAGGACTCTGCGAATGGCAGTGTCATGCATGCGCATGTAACACGCCTCAGAGTGGAGCCCCCAGCGGTCAGCGTGCGTGCGCAGGGCCAGCGCTGCCCGCGAATGGAGCCCCGCCAGTAGCCGCCGCCGCAGGACAGCAGACTGCACACCGAACACAGCGTAGTGCCGGGACACCCATGTCGTCCACCCTCGCGGGGGGCGCCGGGGACGCGCCGCCGCAGGACAGCTCCCGCTCGAACAGCGCGAGCGGGTCGAGCGCCGCCAGCGCCTGCAGCGCGGCCAGGTCGCAGCGCGCTGCCGGCAGCCGTGGCGCGAGCGCGGCCGCCTCGCCGCGCGCGGCCGCCCGCGCCAGCGGGTTGCCCTTGCCGCCGACCACCTGCACGAGCGGATCTGAGTGCCTGCCACTCTGGCAGGTTAAGCCAGCGCCCTTGGCCAGGGAGACGCCTTTGCTGCCAACCTCTGAGGAGGCCTTCCTTTTGAGCACTGTTGCCGTGTTCTTCACTTGTCTGACCAGGACAGTGCGAGCGCTTGTGACAGTATATGCAGAGCTCGAGCGGCGCCAGCAGGCTGCCGAGGCAGTCAGAGCGCTGCCAGACCAGCCTTGTGGGGCGAGCGTCATACTGGGCAAGATAATTTCCATACGTTACAACGTACAATACTTCGCGCCCTGCACAGGGGCGCACCTCGTCCGCCAGGTAGTCGCGCCAGCTCTTGTGCCCGCCGGCCGCAAGCTCACGGAACAGCTCGCCATAGCTCGACAGGAGCGCGTCCTCCGGGCTGCGCTTCCGCACGGCAGCCAGCAGCTGCGGCCCAGCTCACCACTTGCTGCTCAGCCAGAGAGCCAAGCCGTGCACACGAGCAAGCACGGCGCATAGCCTGCCTGCCTGACTTGACAAACAATCAGCAAACACGCCGTTGCAGGTCCCTTAAGGTCTACACTCGCGCATACCTTCAGAAAGGCACGTGCTGGCTTCCCGCTCAGCGCGGAGCTGAGGAGCAGCAGGGACGAACTCGCACGGAGCGCATTCCGCAGCAGCGTCTCCGGGCCTGCACCAGGCAGCGTCAGCGCCCAGTGTCACTCTGCGCAGTGCGGTGAAGAGCGCATGGGTGCGCGCTTGAGCCCTCATCAGCATTTCCGAGGCTGAAGCCGATCGCTTCGCAACGAAGCCTACGGCGCAGCCGGCGCAGCTGGCCTTGCACGCCCTGCCTTGCTTTTTGCTGCAGAGCAGCCGTGTCTGGCTTGGCTGTCGGGATGGCGCACAAGCGCCTTGCCTGCAACGCAGCGCGCTGTGCCACTGCTCTATGACCGAAAGCGCAGGATGGCGGCCGCGTGTTCATTGCTCTTGTGCTGCTCTCTGGTACCAAGTAATAGGCCCATGCCAAGGGCCTTCATGGGCCAGACCTACATCCTGTGGACACGCTGCGCCTGCTGCGCATGCTGCACCTGCTGCGCCTGCACCACAAAGAGTGCGCTGACCATGACAGGACAGGCTGCCACCTATACATTGCTCACGGCTAGCTGTCGGGCCTGTGCATATATCAGAGCCATGAGCCAGTGCTACCGGCCCAGTGGGCAGCTGCAGCTAAGCAAGGATGGGCTCCTCGTCGTTGCCAATGAATACAACTTGCAAAGACACATGTGAGCAGGTTGGAGAAGCACAAGAGCTGCGAATCCATGCACAGGAGCAGACATGTAAATCTTGCGCACTTGCGTGCATTTCATGCGCTAGTCAACGTTGCATAATGCAACTTGCATTCCATGCTAGGCGGCTGCAAACTGGTGGAGGACCTATTCACCAGCATATTGGCACTGCAATCCTTCCGACTACTTGCATTTATACTGTCCCAAGTGTGAAACTGAGAGTAGCACATGTGTCAATGCAGCTGACCAGGGAGCTATGGCGGCCAAAAGTCCCACTCTGGCAGGCCTTCTTGCTGCGCAGTCTTCCCGCTCGCGGCCACAAGCCGCGCGTCTGCGCCAAGCTCCAGCAGATCTTGGCACACCTGCTGAAACCATGATAGGTCAGGAGCGCATATTGCACGGCATATACCCCAGCATGCAGTGACTGGTCAGTAACGCGTATGACAGCCACAAACGTATGTATAACTCGACCTCTTTACGTACGCTCGCTAGCCAAATCGCAGAGAATGCATTAAAGGTTTGATCTGCTGTCGTACGTTGTCAGACACACTTTACGCCTGGTATGCCCACCATGTATGTTTCCAAGGCTGCATATGCAAGGCGTGCCTATTACTGGCCGAGCCCCAGATCGCATGTGGGCCCGAGAAGCAGACACACCTGACTGTGCTCGCAAAGAGCAGCATAGAAAAGGGGCGTCTGGCCATCAGCGTCCCTTGCATCGACGTCTGCGCCGTGCTGGACGAGCAGCTTGACCATCTGCGCCCATGAAGCCACACCGAGTCAGCCTCCTGCGCCCTTCCCACAGGCTGTGGCAGGCAGGGCTTGACTCAGTGCGTGTTGCATGGGCAGACGTTGCTCACTGCTTACTACATGTGCCCCGGATGACGATGTGGCGCACTTCGAGCGCATTTCCACCGCAGGCCCGGCTGGGCCCTCCTGACCAGCAATGTGCAGCCGCATGCGAGAGCTCACCCACGACAGCCGCGCCTCGCTGCACTGTGCTACCAGCAGACCTACCAGACTTGATGTCCTCTTGCAATGGACCCACATGCATGTCCGCTGTACTCTGCGCGGTCAGCTGCCACCCAGCAGCGTGCCGCACCCCGTCCCAGAAGGGGAGCGGACCTCCGTGTGGCCCCTGTCGGCGGCCCAGTGCAGCGGCGTGCAGCCGTCGGGGGCGTCCCGCTCATCGACGCGCGCGCCTGCAGCCAGCGCAGCGGCCACGCCGGCCACATCTCCCTCGCTCGCCAGGGCATGCAGTCTCCCCTGTCCCTGCGGCATGCTGAGACTGGTGAGAAAAATCAGTTGCGTACGGCCCGGCTCAGCTTGAGGCACGCTACCTGTCTCGCCCTGTTGGTCAAGAGCATGCCTGGGTCACTGCTGGTGCTGCCTGCTGCGTTGCAACCTCCCTGCACGCTTGCAAAGACGTGCAGGCGGCCCTAACCTGGCTGAGGCCCAGCAGTTTGGCACGCGACTTCTGGCTGCTGCATATGGACTGAGCGGCAATCCAGCGCTAGACAGAGTCCGGTGCTGACAGTCTGCAACAAGGGAGGGATCGACCATGGCAGGAAGTGTTGTGGCGCACAGCCTGATACCCTTGCTCAGAAAGAAATGGTCAGACCATGGGCATACCTCGTTGCCTGCGCCTGCGCTGTCGTCCTCCGCGGCGTGCACGAGCACACTGAACACGGGGCCAGCAGGGCCGCTGGCTCCTGACGTCTCTCCTTGGTCCCAGTCCGGCAGCAGGCGCGCCGCCGTCAACGCATACTCCCTCTTTGCCTCCAAGCTCGGCATCTCGCCAAGCTCAGACCACGCTGCCCTGCCCCAAAGCAGGCGGCTCTGTTTGAGGCCTTACAATCTGCAGCATGACTCTTGAGGGACTTTCGGCTCCGGAATGGACGATGCATGCAGAAAGCAGCATCGGCCGAGCGCGCAGTGCGCACACCACTTTGATCGGGCCTTCTGGTTGAAGAAGCTCGGACGGAAGGCGGTGCAGGGGCCCTCAGTGGCCTGCTTGTACAGGCCGTACAGGTGCAGCAGTGCGTCATTGTCCAGGCGCCCGCTGCTGGCGGCCACGGCAACTGCATTACTTGCTGCGGTGAAGCGCTCCTCATCAGCTTCCCCACTGTCTTGTACAGGCGCAGCTGCGCTCATCTAGCTGACAGAGGAACTGGTCTTGGTAAAGTGAAGCAGCACGTGCACAAGCTCGCACTGTTGTGTAGCTCGAGCATCTGCGAGGTGAATTTGAGTCACTCTGCATCAGTCCGGCACTTGTCAGGGGCACATACCAGCCTTCACCTTGCACTGTGAGCAACTGCGCTGCATACTGCGCCCTGGCCGGCCGTGAGGCTGGGCCTGAGTGGCCAGCTTGGCGCCGCATCAGTCACTGCCACTGCCATCAGCCTCACCACGCGTGCTGCACTCAGACAACACGCTGCAATGCCCAGCGGCGCCCACGCCGCTCTGGGGCTTGCGCTGCTGGGGGCAGGCGGGTGAGCGCCTGTCGCCGGGTTCCACATATTGCAAGATGCCTTCCACCTTGTTGTTGCACCTCGCAGTGCCTTCGCGCAATTACCTCAGGGTAGTCCACCTCCTGCGTGTGCTGGCAGGCTGGCGCTGGGGCTGCGGAGGCAGCGCGGAAGCCGGGCATCCGCGGCAGATGTGATCAAGGCCCCGGCAGCAGAGGCCCCGGCAGCAGAGGTGCCCTTGGTAGATAGTGCGAACAAGGCCCCGGCAGCAGAGGCCCCGGCAGCAGAGATGCCCTTGGTAGGAGACGCGAGCGCTCCCGACGGCGCTGAGGAGGACGTCCGGCGGAGCCTGGGCAGCGCGAAGCAGGGCCACGTGTTTGGCGAGTGGGACAGCCTGTCGCACGCCGAGCGCGGGGAGCTGCTGGCGGAACTCCAGGCGCGCCCCTTGTGCCTTGGCGGCGGCACACATGATGGCCTCCACCACCACCATGCCCAGCATGTGCTTCTGCCACTGCCAGTGCTACTGCCTGTGCTGATACACAAAATGTTTTAAGGGTGTTGTAGATGCTGGACCCTACATCTCGCTGGAGCATGCTCTGCAGTGACCGCCGAGTTTGCTTCAGGCCACTCACATGAGCATCCCACTGTCCCTGCTGATCAGAGCGACCCCGCTGGCGCCGTGAGCATCTCACTGTTCGCGATGCAAACCTGCATAGTGGAACCGACCAGGGCTGTCGAGGTACTGTCCACATCCTGAGTCGACGACTGGCAGCAACACCTGTGCCCCCAGAATGACCATGACCCAACAAGCGCACATGGCGGGCGCCAGGCAGTGGACATGGAGCAGCTGGAGGCCAGCTTCGCGGCGGCGCTGGCGGCGGAGCGCGGCGCCGGCGGCGCCGGCGCGCCGCAGCCGCAGCCGCTGGCCGACGCGGACGTGCAGCGCATCGACGCGCTGTCCGACGGCCAGGAGATGCGCTGGATCCAGACCGGATTCCGCCTGGTCGCCGAGGCGCGCGCCACCGCGCGCCTCTGCTGGGCCGCATGCATGCGCGGAGCACGCCCATCGCGCCGCCAGGGCGATGATCCAGCTCAGGTGCTGTGCTATGCATGCAGATGAATGATGCCCCATCCTGACGATACTATACCGCATCACCTCTACGCGGACGGACAGCATGCAGCGCAAGCTGCGCCCATGTGCGTCATCCTAAGCCCTGCATGCCTTGCCATACACAGAGAGCCCATTTACCTTCAGCAGAGCATGCACCTAGCCCCGCTGCTGGATTCTCTTCACAACTTGGGCGAGTGGGGCCTCTCTGCATCGTGCTGTCATGTAGCCCACGCCGACTCCCATAATTCCGCTCAATTCCTCGAGCTGGGCGGACACCGCGACCGGTGCGCCCGCGCGCGCGCAGGGCAAGCTGGCGGTGGTGCTGCTGGCGGGCGGGCAGGGCACGCGCCTGGGCAGCGCCGCGCCCAAGGGCTGCTACGACATCGGCCTGCCCTCGCGCAAACCGCTGTTCCAGCTGCAGGCCGAGCGCCTGGCCCGCCTGCAGGCGCTGGCCGCCGAGGCCGTGTACGGCGCCGGCGCCGCCGTGCGGTGCGCTGGCGGCTGCGGCGTGCCGGACCCACGTCACACAGTGTTCAGGGCGTAGGTGTGCAGGCCGCTGCGCCTGCGAGATAGGTGTATGCACAGGCTTCAGCACACACATGCCTATCAATGATGCGGTGAGGTGTGGCATGCGCGCTTGCTGCCTGGCGCCACCTGCGCGCTAGCACTAGCCACAAACACTGTCAGCGCCCATGCGTGCCCTGGGTCTGGCCTCTGCCGCAGCGGGGCGCGTCACGGCGCGCGCGCCGCGCGGCAGGCGGCCGCTGCGCTGGTACATCATGACGAGCGCGGCCACCGACGCGGCCACGCGCGCATTCTTCGAGCGGCACGCCTGGTTCGGCCTGCGGCGCGAGCAGGTGGCCTTCTTCCAGCAGGGCGAGCTGCCGTGCCTGACACCCGAGGGCCGCCTGATCCTGGAGCGGCCGGGCCGGCTCGCGCGCGCGCCGGACGGCAACGGCGGCCTCTACGCCGCGCTGGCAGAGTGCGCTCTGGCGCCTTGCATGGCCAGCCGTCCTCCGCCAGCCTCCAGGAAAAGGGAGATCAAGGTCCACAGGCGTATGCGTTGCACAGCATGCTGTGCCATGTCATCTTGCTGCCCATGGCGGGGGCCTGACATGGCCGCGAAGTGTGCGAAGTCCGTCCTTGTCAGCTCCCACACTGCAGGCACCTTGATTTGTGGCAGGGCCCCTGCGAGTGTATAACGGGGAAGCATTTGCAACGGGCTGGGGTCCGAATGCTGGAGATTGGCCGGCGGTGGCGCCCGAAGGCCTGGAGTCCAATGAGCAGCGGGGGCGGCAGGCGCGGCGTGCTGGCCGACATGGCAGCGGCGGGCGTGGAGGCCGTGGACTGCGTCAGCGTGGACAACGCGCTCGCGCGCGTCGCCGACCCGCTCTTCGCCGGCTTCTGCTGGGAGCGCGGCGCACAGTGCGGCGCGCGCCCGCGCCCGCGTGGCCCCGGCCTGCCGCGGCCGGCCGCGCCTGGGCTCGCTTCAGAGCGGCCGCCACGACAAAGGCTGTTCAAATGAGTGCAGAGGCCGAGCATGCGCCGGGCGCTGCTTGCGCCGAGCAACCTGCACAGGGCGGCAGGCTGTGGTTCGGCGCGCCCTGCTGCTCACACCCACCCACAGCCCCTGCACCATGCGCGGCCACAGCTGTGTGAGCGACGTTGAGACCCTGGCGCCGAACGCGGGCGCGCCCGGCAGGCGCGCGCGTGGTGGCCAAGGCGCACCCGGGCGAGCGCGTGGGCGTGTTTGCGCGGCGCGCCGGCCGCCTGGAGGTTGTCGAGTACAGCGAGCTCGACCCGGGCCAGGCCGCGTCCGCGGACCCACGTGCGCCCCCGCACGGGCGCAGCGAAGCTGTGCCGAACGCGGGCGTGCCTGCGGGCGAGGCACCAGCGCTGGGGATGACAGGGTTGCGCGTGGTGCTAAGACGAGCGTGCCCTGGAGACCGCTGGAGAGAACATAGTGCGGTGCATGCCAAGCGTTGACGCCAGGTCGTGGACGTGTGCCTGCGCCCGCAAAGGGCGGCAGGGCAGCGAGCGCCCCGGGCAGCCATACGGTCCCCGGCAGCTGCCGACGCGTCCGCGTGACGGGGCCGGGCACCCGCTCATCGGGCGCCCCACAGCGCGGGCCGCGCGGGCGGGCGCAGGCACGGGCAGGCTGCACTTCAACTGGAGCAACGTGTGCATGCACTACTTCAGCGCGGCGTTCCTGGCGGACATGGCGCGGCGCATGCGCGCGGAGGCGCGCTACCACCTGGCACGCAAGGCCATTCCGTCGGTCTCGGGGCCCGTGAAGGCGCGGCCCAGGCCCGGGCCAATCGCTGCGGGGCGGCCGCCTCAAGGCGATGCAGGAGGCAGATGCAGCCTGCGGGCGTGTCTACAGGGACCATGGAGACACGGCGCGGGGGCTATGCATCCTGCATATTTTCACCAAAAGCACGCCATGCTGCCAAGTTGGTGCTGACGTTGCAGGCTGAGCCAAAGCCACATGAATGGGCGCCTGACAACGCTGCCCTAACCCATGAATGTATCAACATGGCAACATTTTTCCAAGCGCTGCATGCAAACTCAGGCCAAAGTACCACTGCGCCGCACGCTCCTCCTGTGTACGAGTTATCGACGGAGCGAGGACAGCGTTGGACGGGGCAGAGCGCTCCCAGCCCGCTGCAACACATAACTTGTCTGATGTCATGCGCTTCGGAGAGGATGATGCACATCCAGAAGCACGTCCAAGAGCTGCGCGGCGCGCAGGGCATCAAGCTGGAGCTGTTCATCTTCGACAGCTTCCCGCTGGCCGAACGCTGCGCGCTGCTGGAGGTGCGGCGCGAGGACGAGTTTGCGCCGGTCAAGAACGCGCCCGGCGCGGCCGCCGACTCGCCCGACACCGCGCGCGCCGCCACGCTCGCGCTGCACACCCGGTGCGCCCTGGCCCGCATGCCTGCATGTAACAACCGACGCGACATTCGAGCGTGGCCGGCCTTGCAGCATGCCTGTACTCTGCATTGCTGCTGCCACACTTGACAGCACGCTGATGCCTGAAGCACCCATGAAGTCCGGGCGGCGGAGTTGCCGGACACCTGCGCGCCGCGGCGTCTACGCTGCACATCCCGTGCGCGGGTGCAGCGCGTCAGTGTCACGGGCATACGCTGCTCACCTCAAACCTGCCTTGCATGTGCCGGCTTGTCCCTCACACCGCAGCCCAGCGGCCAGCCTGCTCACAACGAAACGCCGTCTGTCAGCAGGGTCACAGGGTGCATGGGGTCGGCAGGTGGGTCGAGGCGGCAGGCGCGCGCGTGCGCCTGGGCAAGGGCGAGGCCGGGGTGGAGGTGAGCCCGCGCCTGTCCTACTCGGGCGAGGGCCTCAAGGCGCTGTGTCGAGGACGCACGCTGCGAAGCGCGCACGACGCCATCCTGCAGGCGCGGCCGCTTTTGGCGCCGTGAGTGATGCCCTATGCGCAACATGGGCCTGCTTCTGTGTTCCCAGCCTATGCTGGCGCAGCGTGTTGTTGCAAGCCGCTTGTTGCATGTTTAGCGCTCGTGGAGGGGCATGCCTGAGATGACACGCGCGGTTTTCGCCCCGGAGATGAGAGCGCGCTTGGAAGCACCTGCTGCCAGGCGACGAGCGCCGAGCAGGTCGGCCGGCAGGGCGCGCAGGGCTGCGCCATGCACAGGTCGTGCCGGGCAGGTCCTGGAGGGGTGAGCAGGTGCCAGACCCTGGAGGGTGCACGCGGCCGACATGCAGCCTCCTTCAGGGGGGTTTGCACCGCACGTGCATACGTTTGCACACTTTGCACATGTGTGTGACACCGATCCGACCACGGGCTGCGCGTTCCTTCACCCCTGCAGCCTTACTGTGCAAGCGGTGTGCTGCGTAGGGCGAGGTGCCGCCAGCGGAGCTGGCGCAGCGGCTGGCGGCCGCGCGCCGGCGCGAGCGCGGCCCGCCGTCGCAGGCCGGCTCGCCGCGGCCGCAGTAGCAGCCTGCTGCCTGGCACCTGCTGCCTGGCACCTGCTGGGTGGGGGTGCTTGTGGATGCAGACTGGAAGGAAGACGCGTTGGAGGTTAAGTCTAGTTGCTTACAGCTTATGAATACAGTGAAGGACGTCTGTGATTGCAGATAGGCAAGCTCTGTGCTATGCACAACCCGCCGCACAAGCCAGGGGTGAGTCTGCCAGGCCGATGCGCTGCCACGCCTGCCACATACAGTGGAGCCTGGACTGCCGAGCACCCCAGTCGCTGCCCTGCCGCACGCGCGCGACAGCCTGAGACGTGCGAGGCAGCTCTTGCATACCGGGCGCTGCGACGCCACCCTCGCCGGCGTCCCCGCGCTTGCCTGCGGCCTCGTCCAAGAACACCTTGTAGTCCGCTGGAGGGAAGTTGAGGCGCTTCACACTCGCGTGCCTGTGGCAAGTGTCTCTCACGCGTCTGGCGCGGACTGGGTTCCCAGGGCCAGGCAGCGCGGCTCCTGTGGCATGGCCGCGCTCACGCGCCGCGGGGTGGGAACACAGTCCGCGCCAGACGCGTGAGAGACACTTGCCACAGGCACGCGGGTGCAAAGCGCCTCAACTTTCCGCCCGCGGACTACAAGGCGATCCCGGGCGCGGCCGCTGGCGAGGGCAGGGACGCTGGCGAGGACGATGCGCGCAGCGGCAGACAAGGGACGTTTGCAATAAACGCCTCGGAGAAGCCAAGCCTAGGACTAGGGCTGCCAACCCTCTAGATTTTTTGTAGTTGCCACTCGTGCTCGCAGAGAGGACGGCGCTGTCTAGGCTGTCTGATCAATACTTTATCCTGCATAGCTATCACGATGGCACGTGCAGCACTGCGGGCCGTGCTGCTCTGTGGTATTGTGGCTGCTACAGCGTGGTGCCTGCTGTCGCGCTCTGGCCCCCCGCACGTGAACTGGCGGACCCTGGAGACGCGCAAGCACCATGTAGGCGCCTTGGAGTGGGCCAAGGCGCGCGCCTGCAACACGCCACGACACCACGGGCTGCTGACCACGCTACTTATGACATGACTCGTTGACGCTGCTGCGCCTCGTGTGACACATAGCGCGAGCGCAGGCGAGCCCGCGCTACGCGTTTGCCGGATGGGTGAAGAGCTTTGAGAAGGCGTACGAGGCGGACGTGCAGGCGCGCACTCGAGCCGCGCGGCGTGCTCTGCCACCCTATGCACGCCCTGCGCCTGCGCCTGATCTCCCTGGGCGGCGCAGGAGTACGAGCGCCGCTTTGCTGTGTGGCTGGACAACCTGGACTTTGTGCACTCGCACAACCAGCGGGGCGGCTCGTACTGGGTGCGCGCCCCGAACGCCTGCAAGCTGTACCACCCGTTTGCGTTGGGGGCTGCAGCTGAGCAGGGCTGCGCGCACTTGCCGTTCGTGCGCGCGGCCTGAGCGCGCAAGCCGCGCGCACGCAGCTGGGCCTCAACGCGCTGGCGGACTGGACGCATGCCGAGTACAAGCAGCACATGCTGGGCTACAGGTGAGGCTCCTCACGTGCTGCCTCGAGACGGGCAGGGGTCGGGATGTGACGTAGCTGAGGCCCACCTGCACATCCGACGCAGGGCCGACCTGAAGCCGCTGGCCGCCAAGGGCAACTCTAGCTTCCAGTACGCGGACGCCGTGGCGCCGCCCACCGTCGACTGGCGGGAGAAGGATGCCGTGGCGGAGGTCAAGAACCAGGCACAGGTGGGCAGAGCCTGCTTCCCTCCTCTGTCGTGCCCAGGGATGCTCTTTCTCTCCTCTCCTCAGAGGAATTCTTTGAAGTACCTAAGCAGCATGTGGCGGCGCGTGCAGTGCGGGTCGTGCTGGGCCTTCTCCACGACGGGCGCGGTGGAGGGCATCAACGCCATCCACACCGGCAAGCTTGTGTCGCTGAGCGAACAGGCGCGCCCAGGGGCTGGACCTAGCTTGACAAAGCGCTGGCGCGCTTGCCAACCAAGCCTCCTTTTTGGACAGCCCTCAAGTCACCAGGCTACACTCAGTGTACTACACTGTATTGTGTTGCTGCGGAACCAAGTCGCTGCCGCTATGGCCTGCTCTGACCTGCCGTGTCCGGACAGCAGCGTGTATTCAAGCGCTGCAGCTGTTGACCCGCATTGCTGCAACTCACACCAGCTGCTATGGCAGTCAGCAGACCGGGCGTGTGCTTTCGTGGGCGACCGTGTTCACTGCTGTATCCCGCTCACCAAGCCTGCGCGGCGCTACGCGCAGGAGCTGGTGGACTGCGACACCACACGCGACCACGGGTGCCAGGGCGGCCTCATGGACTTTGCGTTCTCGTTCATCATCGAGAACGGCGGCCTGGACACCGAGCGCGACTACAAGTACAAGGCGCAGCAGGGCACGTGCAACCTGGCCAAGGAGAAGCGCCACGTCGTGACGATCGACAACTATGAGGACGTGCCGCCTAACGACGAGGTGGCGCTCAGGAAGGCGCGCTCTCCCGCTCCTCCATGGCAAGCTTCTTGACCTGAACGGCTTTATATATGCAAAGGATTTGCTCAAGATGGGTTTGGTACTGAAGTAAAGGATTGTGTCTAAAGAGTGCAGGCGGCTGCGGTTGCTCCCTTGTGGTCAACAGGGTGCCGGGCGGCTGCGCTGAGGATGCATGCGACATGCCCCCGCGCAGGCCGTCGCGAACCAGCCGGTGGCGGTCGCGATCGAGGCGGACGAGCGCGAGTTCCAGCTGTACCAGGGCGGCGTGTTCGACGCGCCGTGCGGCACCGCGCTCGACCACGGCGTGCTCGCGGTCGGCTACGGCGTCGACAACGGCTCCGACTACTGGATCGTGAAGAACTCGTGGGGCGACGCGTGGGGCGACCGCGGCTACATCCGCCTCGCGCGCGGCATCGCCAACTCGGCCGGCCAGTGCGGCATCGCCATGCAGGCGCGCGCGCGTCGGGTGCCCGTCATGGCCCTGGCGGCTGATGCCTGCTCTGACAATCCCGCTGGCTCAAGTCGGTGCACACACGCGCTACCAAAAACGTGGGCCCCTTTCCTGTGACCTTTGTTCTGGCGTGAAGCAAGTGCACCATTGCACCTGGAGGTGCAAAGTGAATGTCCGCTCAAGCACATTCCAGCTGGTATATTAAAGGTTTCAGGACAAGTGTGAGAGTGCTCTGCATGCGCGCAGGCCTCCTACCCGATCAAGAAGTCGCCCAACCCGCCGCCGTCGCCGCCCACGCCGCCGTCGCCGACGCCTCCGCCGGGCCCCGCGCCTGCGGTGCGCTCGTGCTCGGAGCTGCGCTTCATCCTGCGCAGTCTGCTTTTTAAAACAAAGACTCTCCGAGCGTGCGTGCGAGACAGAGGATTTCTGAGTGAACATGCAAGTGGCGAGCAGGCAATGCGAGGGTGGTGCGCGAGCTAGGGCACGGGCTTGCAACGGTACAGACTTGCTCAGCCGAGGGGGGGGGGGGGGGGGGGGGGGGGGGC
>JAABUV010001402.1_pt1 | contig 34983 bp, 35 predicted proteins | sample 5559971 | NCBI WGS metagenome assembly JAABUV01 (sample SAMN10711881, study PRJNA513362) | rock metagenome | isolation source: Antarctica rocks | place: Antarctica: Victoria Land, Knobhead nord | collected 2015-12-19
GGTTGATGCGGTTGCCGCTGCCGGGGAAGGTACGGCGGCATAGCGCAGGGCGCTCTGTCAGGTTGAGAACCCGAGCTGGAGCGGGTGCCTGGGCAGGTACACTGCGCGCACTTGTGGCTGAATGAACGAGCAAAGCATACTTTGCGTGCTTGAGCAATGAGGTGAAGACAGCACTAGCACCGCATGTCAGCAGCTTCAGGTGGCGCACCATCTGAGCTGGAACCACCTGAGCTGCCTTCAGCAAGGGCGTCAGCAGGCCGTGCCGCCGTACCAGACACGGTGGAAAAGCAGTGGTGACCACTTGACAGCTTTTGCTTGCGTGTGGTGTTACCCGATCTACAGCGCGTGTCGCTCGCAAATAGAGGCAACAAGAATCGGCACAAGGCCTGCGAGATATATATTCTGCACAGGAAAAGGCAAGCTAGGGCTTCTGGGATGGATAGCGGATGCGGGCCTGCCTATTGGCTGATCTGTCCCGCTGGCACTGCTGGTGTCCAGCCGCTGTTGTCCCGTATCAGCACGTCCTCTGCTGCTCACTCAAAACCTGTGTTGTACCCCTGGATGCAGGCTTCTGTGGTGCAACAGTCACAGCGCCTAACGAACTGCCGCCGCACAGTGGATGGTGCCTTAACAGACATGCACGCGTCTCGGCTGCCGTGCGGTGGCAGCCGCGGGTGCAGGCCCAGCACCAGGACCACCCCACTCAGGCCCGCGCACGCGCCCGCGCCCGGGCAGCATGCTGGCAGAGCTTGGCCGCACAGGAGGCGGCCCCAGCCAGTGCACTCGCCCGAGGTGCGAGCCTCCCGGCCTCAGCCGCGCCGGGCGTGCGCGCATCTGATGGCAGGCACATTTCCGCGCCCCGCGAAAGCGCCCCGATAGCGCCTCCCGGGCGCAGGTGAGCGCCGAGACAAGCGGCCGCGGCGCGCGCGGCCCGTTCTCCGCCAACGGCGCGTCCGCCAACGGCGCGCACGCGCCCGGCACGGCCGCACGCAGCCCTGCAGACGGCAGCGCCCCCGCCCGCCCCGCCTATGCCAGCAATGGCGCGCCCTCCGCCAACGGCGCGGCCGCGTCCAACGTGGCGGTCGGCCGGCGCGCGCCGGACGGCTCTGCCGCGTCCGCGACGGACCTGGAGGCTGCCGCGCTGGGCGCCGCGGCGGCCGGCGCGGCGAGCGCGGGGCCGACGCAGCGCCTGGCGGCCGCCTCGGCCAACGGCGCGGGCAAGCCGATGGCCGCGCGCCTGGCGCCGCCCGCGCAGCTAGCGCGGCCGAACGACGACCCGCATGGCGTGCTGGGCTCGTGCGACGCGGGGCACCTGGAGGCGTGCGCGTACGAGCGGTGCGCCCTGGGACAGGGTTTGGGATAGAGGTAGGGCTCGCGGCCCGCCGCAGCCCGCGGCCCAGCTGCGCGCCCGTGCAGCTGTCTGAGGGCACGCAGCCTGCGCTGCTGCAGCCCCCCGCGAGGCGCCTGTGAGGCAGCGGCTTCGCGCGGTGCCGGCTGCCGGACACGTGCGCAGGCGAGTGGCGCGGCTGGGCGGCGCCCGCATGCGCACGCCCCCGCTGCCGCCAGGGCCAGGGCAGGCTTGCTTGCCTCTGTGTGCCGCGCAGGGCGGCCTGGCGAGTGGGCATTCGGCTGTTTGGCGCGGGTGTGCTCGCAAGCAAAGCCTTCGCGCGGCGATTATGATGATGCTGCGCATGCCCAACGCTCTCTGCACAGGGGCCGCGAGATCCATGGCCTCGCCCTGACGCGCCGCCCGCGTCCGCCGCGGCAGGCTCGCGGAGAAGGAGGCAGCGGCGGGGGCGGCCACGGCGAGCGCCGCGGCGGCCGCGGCGCAGGAGGCCTCGATTGCGGAGCGGGAGGAGGGTGCCGCGCCCAAGGCCAGCCCGTACCGCGCGCCGGGCGGGCGCTGGGGCCGGTTCGGGCGGTATTCTGTGTGGCAGGCGCGCGCCCCGCCCCTCCCCGCGCGCGCTGCAGGGCGCCAAGGGCGGGCGCAGGCGCCCCACGCGGCGCGGCTGGGCGGCCTGCGTGCGCGCGTTGCACCCCTGCGTCCGGGCTGCCGACGGGCGCAGGCGGGCCCTGCAGGCGCCCGCTGGGCTGCTGCTGCCGCCCGGCGAGCAGACGCAAAGAGACACCCTAGCTTTCTCTCCAGGTGAGCGAAGTGCAGGCCCCAGGTCACTCACGCGGCCTGACCAAGCCTGAACGCGCGCAGCGTACGTTTGAGATCTGGAGCTTTGCGTTCAAGTTCTTCTTCCGCCTGTGGCTGGTTGGCAAGAAGTTCTCGTACGGCAAGGCGGTGCGCGCGCGGCGCTCATGCTCTGCCCGCTGCGCTGTGCTGTGCTATGTGACTTCAGAAAGGTGTCCACCATCAAGCAGACCTTTCGCACCAGCACACCTGCTGAGCGGTGAAGGCGGCTCGTGCCGCGCCTCGCTGGCGAGCGTGGTGGCGGCACGTTTTGCGAGCGACGGCGGCGCAGGGCAGGCAGTGCAACGCGGCGGCGCCTGATCGGGCGGGCGCGCGGGCGGCAGGGCATGACGCCGCCGCGCGTCTCCGCGCGCAAGGCGCGCCTGGCGGCCTGGCTGCGCGAGGGACTCGTGCGCCTGGGTGCGCCCGCGGTCCATGCGCTCCGCCCATGCCTGCCCGCGGCCGCCCCGACGGCGCCCTCCGCTGCCCGGCCTCGCTGCGACGTCCTTGCTCGCTCTCTGCCCGTGCAGATGGCGCCGGCGGAGGGCAGGGCCACGTGATATGAACAAAAAAACAATAGACAAAGCTTGTGGAGCGCCCGCCGAGCGGCAATATGGTGTTTAACAGCGCGTGCGCGGCCGCGCGCGCCGCGCAGGCCCGACCTTCATCAAGGTAGGCCAGCAGTTCAGCACGCGCGTGGACGTGCTGGCGCCCGAGTTCGTGGCGGAGCTGGAGAAGCTGCAGGACAACGTGCCCGCATTCGACAGCGCCGCAGCGGTCCGCATCGTGGAGGCGTCGCTGGGCACGCCCGTGCTGGCGGCCTATGACGAGTGCGCGCCCGGGCCCACGCGCCCGCCCTGGCCGGGCGCGGCTGGCGGCGCGCGCGGCAGCGCTGCACGCCGTGCGGTGAATTGTGTTTGCTACTTGTCTATCAAAAAATTCTGGCCTGCTCTGCTCCCCGCCAGTAACATGGCAGAAGGGGTGGGCGTGGGGCTGCTCGCGTTCCGCTGCGCGCCGCGCGCGCCGCGCCGGGGCGTGGCACGCAGGAGCCGGCCGCGGCGCGGGCGCTGCCGTTGGTGCCGGGTGATGCTGGGGCGGCGGGGCGAGGCCGCCGGGCCGACTGGGCTGCGCGCGGCGGCGCGCAGGTTCGACCGCACGCCCATCGCGGCCGCCAGCCTGGGCCAGGTGCACCTGGCGCGCCTGGACGGCCAGCGCGTGGTGGTCAAGGTGCAGCGGCCCGGCCTGAAGGAGCTGTTCGACATCGACCTCAAGAACCTGCGCGTGCTCGCGCAGTGGCTGCAGGCGCGCGCGCCCCGCCCCCCCCCGGCTGCCCGCCGCGCCCGTCCGCGCCTGTCGCGCGCGCCCGCGGGCCGCTGCGCGGCCCTGCGTCTCCCGCGCCCCGTGCCGGACAGTGCGTGCAGGTATGCAGCATGCACGCTGCACTTGCTGCAGGCTGCGTAGCTGCTATGCACCGCGGCATGCAGCGGTGAGGGCCTCGGTAGCATTCACGCACGCGCGCTGCCTGTGGCGTGCGCCAAGGGCGCGCCTGTTGCAGGGCGTCCCGGGCAGCGCGGTGAACGCACCTTCTCGGGGGCGCAGGCGATCGACCCCAAGTCGGACGGCGCCGCGCGCGACTGGGTGGCCATCTACGACGAGTGCTCGCGCATCCTGTACCAGGCGCGCACAGCCGCCGCGGGCAGCGCTGCGTGCACAGGCCTGTGAATGCACGGCGCTGCAGCGCGCGTCGCGGCGGGGCGCGCCGCGGGGAACCGCCGTCGGGCAGCGCTGCGGGGGAGCCTGGCAGGCCGCCTGTGTCGCTGAGGTCTGACCCTAACCCCGACCCTGCCGACGCCTGAGTCCGGCAGCGCCGCGCGCGCGCAGGAGATCGACTACGTGCTGGAGGGCCAGAACGCCGACAGCTTCCGCACCAACTTTGCGTCCACGCCCTGGATCAAGGTGGCCGCCCGCGCCGCCCCTGCGCAGCCGCGCGCCCGCCGCCTCGCCCGCCTCATGCGATGGCCCTGAAACCGAGACTTGAGCTTCTAGAAGCGTACACACAGGCAATATGGACAAAGCGCGAAGCCTACAAGAGCCGCATGCGTCCGGGGCCGCGCTTGGCTGGGTGTGCTGACCTGGGGCGCCCACCCCGCCGTGCCGCGCGGCAGCATACATGACGACCGGCGCCGAGGCGGGCCCGCCGGCGCGCGCGCCAGGTGCCCAAAATAGTATGGGAGCGCACGACGACCAACGTGCTGACCATGGAGTACGCGCCGGGCGTCAAGATCAACCGCGTGGCCGAGCTGGCGCGCCTGGGCGTCGACCGCAAGCTGCTCGCGCGGCGCGCGGTGGAGGCCTACCTGCAGCAGCTGCTGACCTACGGCTTCTTCCACGCAGGCGCGCGGCCGCCCGCGCGCGCGCCCCGCGCCGGCGGCCCGGGCTCCCGGAGCGAGCTCTGCCTGGTGTCCAGGCAGGCGCGGTTTCCTGTCGGTACGGAACGCGACTCTGGACGGCGGGACTCACTCGTGTTCTCCGCCCAGATAGGGCAGCTGTGGGCGTCACCGGGGTTCCAATGGGAGGGGTCCTGTGGCTGGCATGCGGCTAGTTTTGGCCAACCCCTTCATCGACTGGGGCCCGTCATGGCATGCACTCACCGGCGCACGTGCGGCAGACCCGCACCCGGGCAACATCGCGGTGGACGCGGAGGGCGGCGGGCGGCTCATCTACTATGGTGCGCTGAGGCGACATTCTTATGTGATGCTGCCCCGAGCCCGGGCTGCGCTGCGCTGCGCGGGCGGCGACCTTGCAATGTTGCAAGCGCGCAGCATGCCTTCCAGCACGCGATGTGATGAGCGAGCTCAGAGTGTTGCATGTGTGCGCTGCCTGCGGTGCCCACAGCGGACAGGCACCGCAGCACCTGGGTCCGAGTGGTGCACATGGTGCTGTCCGGCTGGCGCGGCTGAGCGGTGGCTGCGGTGCCGGCGCCGGCAGACTTTGGCATGATGGGGCGCATCCCCAGCGACGTGCGCGGCGGCCTGCTCGAGCTGTTCTATGGTGCGCGCCGCCCCCTGCTCCCATGCTGCGCGCCGCTTCGGCAGCCCTCGCAGCGCCGCGGCACGCGCCTCCGGCGCTCGGCAGCAGAGGGCGGGCCGCGTCCAGCTGGCTCCCAGCTGGGCGTGAGGAGCGGGACCATTTCATACTAGTAGTTCTCTGCAAGTGGTGGCGAGGACGAGCAGGAGAGCGAGTTTCGAAGTGCTGTGTGTGGGGACAAGCTGCCCGGTCTGCTGGTTGACCGTGTTTCTTGCGCAGGCGTGTACCAGAAGGACCCGGACCGCTGCATCGACGCGCTGGTGGCCATGGGCGTGCTCGTGCCCGGCGGCGACCGGACCGCCGTCCGCCGCACGGCCGAGTTCTTCCTGAACTCGTTCCAGGCGCGCGGCGCGCCGAGTGTAGTCAATTACGGTTAGGGTCTGTCGCGCCCCGGCCCGTAGCTAATGCATCACAGGCAGGCCTCGGGGCTTACAAGCTGAGCTGCACTGGCGCTGCTTGCGTGGGGCTGGCTGGGAGGGCGTTGCACTGCCTCCCCCACCACCCGCCATGCAGCCGCGCTTGGCACTCTGGCGCTGTCCCCCGCTTCGCACCGGAGCCACCACAACACTCGAGCGGTCCATGCCCCTGCACAGCAGGAGCTGCGGCAATAGCGGCCTGCGCTCAGGAGCGCCTACCAATCGTTCTCCAACACAAGTAGGGCGAAGGTCTGTATGGGGGACGCAAGCGAGCGGGCGGCGCGCGCGCAGGAGCGCCTGGCGGCGCAGCGCGCCGAGGCCAAGTCCAACCCGGAGTACGGGCAGACGTTCAAGGGCCCGGCCTCCGCGGACGACAAGAAGGCGCGGCGCAAGCAGATCCTGTCCACCATTGGTGCGTGGCGCCGCCGCGGCCGCCCCCTGGCCCCCTTCAGTGGCGGCACCCCTGCGCGTGGCGCCTGTCTGACAGCTGTGCTGAGCGTGTCCTCACTCAACGCAGCAGGGCCGCAGAGCGCGGCAGCGCCGGTGCGGGGCCGGGGCAGAGGCCTGGCGCCGAGAGCGTGCGGGGGGCGCGCGCAGGCGAGGACCTGCTGGTGGCGTCGGCTGACAAGCCGTTCCGCTTCCCGGTACGTGCCTGGCGCCCTAACCCTAAACCAAATTATAGGCCGCCTTGCAGCTTCGGGAGCCGTGCCTGCTTTGCACGCTCGCCCGCCTGCTCCGCGGTCTTGCGCCCGCCGCTGGCCCGCCCCCCCGCAGATGGCGCACGGAGCGCCTCATGCCGCCAATGGCCGGCTGCAGCAAAGCGCGCGCGCGGCGCGCAGGCGACCTTCACGTTCGTGGTGCGCTCGTTCACCGTGCTGGACGGCATCGGCAAGACGCTGGATCCGCGCTTTGACATCAGCGAGATCGCGGCGCCCTACGCGCGCGAGCTGCTGCTGGAGGGCAGCCCGCAGATCGCCAAGCTGCGCAGCGAGCTCGGCAAGCGGCTGGCCGTGCAGGCGCGTGCCCGGCTCGGGGCGCTGGGCGCGCATAGCGCTGCGGCGGCCTCGCCAGGCACATCGCCAAGGGACCAGTGGGCAGCACATGGACCGACTTTGAGTGCAGCAGTGCCGCTAAGGATGTAAGAACATGTCGGGGCAGCCGGCAGTGCGCGTGCGGAGTTGCATGCTGCCGTCAGGCCCTGGTGAGCTCCAGGTCTCGCGCCGCCGGCGTGATCGGATGCGGTCGCAGAGACTGACGCGTCGCGCGCGCGGGGTCGGGGCGGCAGAACCGCGCGGTGCGGAACCTGTTCCAGGGGCCCAACCTGATCGAGGACGTGGCGGTCGCGGTGCGCAAGCTGGAGCGCGGCGAGCTCAAGCCGCGCGTGCGCGCGCTGGAGGCCGAGCGCGCGCTCGCGCGCGTGCAGGCGCGGCCCCCGCGCACGCGCGCGCGCGCGCTCCTGCTCTGGCGACCTGACCCGTGCGGGCAGCGCGCGCTGGGTTGAGCCGCAGAGAGGCCAGCGCCCGCCGCTTGGCGAGCGCAGAGCACCCTTGAGCCTTGCACCAGGTTTGCGAGGGCATGCACGCGTCCATGTGCTGTTTGGCAGCAAGGCTCGCAGGTGGGGTCGGACGGGCACGGAAGTGGATGGGCCGGCACGTGGCGCCGCGCGCCGTGCCGCCCGCCAATGCGCAACGGGTAGCTTGCGCATGTGGCCTTCTGCCTGACTGCCCGCTGCGCCATGCTCCGAGCCCGGCGCAACCGCGCGCCGGGCCACGCGACCGACCAGTGCGCGCGCGCGCCATGCGCGGCAGGCGTACCAGAAGGTGGTGACCGGCGCCATCCTGCTGTCCACGCTGGTCAACCTGGGCACGCTGCTCAGCGTGTCCGCCTGCGGGGCCGCCGCGACCGCGTCGTTCGCCGGCGCCGGCATGTCCGCGGTCCTGCTCCTCTTCAACTGGCTCAAGGCGCGCGCGCCGCGGCCCCGCCTCGCACGGCGCCGCCAGCAGTGCACGTGACCCGGCGTGATTCCAGTATGGTGTCTGAGTGTTCTGGGAAACGTTTCTGTGGCTGAGGTGCATGTCATTGTAGGTGCAACAGGTGCTTTGGTGTGTGAAGTGGTAGATGTATATCCTAGGCGGCACGTCGTGTGCTTCAGATTTTTACCGACAGCCGAGGCGGGCGATGCAGGTAAAAAACATGGAGCGGAGGGAGGCGCAGCTCGTGGGGGCCTAAATACATGCGGCCAGCTTTATTTGTCTATCAATTGTGCAACGGCAAGGGCTCCATGCGTTGCCGCTCCGCGGGAGAGTTTATTCTTGACATTGTCGGCCAGTTGCTGGCGGCCAGGCTGAGAGCCTTTGCCCCCACCTAACCCAGGTCCTACCTGCGCATGCAGGACTCTTGACGCTGAGTTTACCATTACAGATTGACGGCCCAGGCCTGTCATGTGTCAGCGCCTTGCGCCGCATGGGACAGCGTTGTGGCTCAAATGGGCAATTGCCTGGCTTGAAGGGTATGTATAGGGTTGTAGGTGTTAAAATACTTTAATACAAAAAGCGTCTGAGCTAGTGCAGTGGGTGGAAAAGCAGTCCCGTGTTCAACCAAAGCGCAAGAGCCTGCCGGCGTAAGGACCCAGTAGCGCGTCACAGGACAGCTTTTAAGGGGTGTAAAACCTTTGGCCAAGACTTTGCTTCAACAGGTCACGCTGCGGCAATGGCAGGCGCTGGCTCACAGAAACTTAAAGAGATGGCCTTAGCTATGGAGAAGCAGGTAAGATAGGCCTCAGCACTGACTGCGCGAATCTGTGAAGTTTTGTTTGAGCTTTGTGGCGCGTGTGTTGTCACAGTGTTGCAGAGCATCGAGCTGACGGTATTTGTTGCTTCTTTGCACCAGGACCACGATCTTCAGGACGCGCTCGGGACTGATGCCAAGGCAGATGGTGCAGAGCACGTGATAAACATGAAGGGAGTGGGGACCTTCCGGGTTGCAGACGGACACGACACCGCAGACGAGCAGCGCAGGCTGCTCGCAAAGAGGTCCCTGGCGGAGGTGCAGCGCGGCCCGCGCTCATTGAAAATGCCAGGCAGCCGGCTTGATACGATGCCGCACACCCAGGTTGTGGCCCCACTCGCTGCGCACTGTTTGCGCGCAGGAGAAGGGCGCGCCAGTGAGCATGCGGACGATTTATGTCATGGTCGCGCTGGCCGTGGGCCTGGCATGCTTCCTGCTGTGGCTGCTCTTTGGCGGGAGCCAAGGGGGCGACCAGGCGCGTTGCACACCCTCGCCATTGGTTGACCTGTGAGCACTGGCAGTCCGCAGAGTCACGCAGTTGAGCAGCAGCGCTGAGGAGAGTCTGCTGGGTGGACCAGGAGGTCGCCGCGCCGCCCTTCCTGACAGCCAGGTCCGCACGCGGCCGTGCTCAGCAAGACGTGTGATGCTCACGGCCACAGCAGGGCAGGCACTGACACGGCGGGGGCTTGCTGCAGCGCGCTGCTGGAGGCCCAGGGCGCGGAAGCGTGCCCTGACTGGCGGTGCGTGCCCCGCCTCCGCTCCAGCCTCTCTGGTGTCTGGTGCGCTGGCTGCATGACCGCGGTTAAATGTGCCGGAGCATGGAGCTTGCCTCCGCGCTGCTGGCTCCTGACATGATGACTGATGTGTGTCCTTGCGGTGGCGCACAGGTGGATCCCAGAGGCCTGCCTGGGCTCGGCGAGCTCGGTCAGCGAGAGTGCGTACGTCAAGTGCAAGAGCTTTATGGCGACGAGCGGGTGCGCGCCCGTGCTGCATTCTTTGGCACTGGGCGCGCTCCGCCTCTGGGCTGACCCAGGGCATCCGCATGTGCAGGTACACCATTGAGAAGCTGCGAGGCTGCGGCATGATGAACTAGGTTTCCTGTGGGGGGGGTCCCCTATAGTCTAGCAGCTAGACTCTAGCTAGTTAAGCTTGCTGCTGCCGCCTCGGTGTGCGCTTTAATGGCGCATCTTTGTGCGTGCCTTCGCCTGACACATGTATGCTGCTCCTCGTTACTAGGGATGTTGGCTGAGTAGCGGGATGTAAACTCAGGAATGAACAGCTTTGCAAACGGGCACGCCCGGCCTGTTTTGGCAACATGCACAATTTCAAATGTGTTGATGCCGATCTGGCGCACCACCCGCGCACGGTGCGCCGGCAGAGCTGTCTTGCAAACGAGGTCGCCACGGCTCCTGTACAGGGTCAAGCACACTCCCTGCAGCTGCTGTGCAGACAGTTCACAATCTGCTGTGACACCTGCGCAGCCTGCAGACCGCAGACTCCATGGCCGGCCGAAGCTGGGCGCCTGCAGCCTGGCGTGACCCGTCGCTGCCAGTGCGCTGACACGCCGTTCAAGCACCCAGCTTGTCATGCCCAAGAAGTCACAGGCAGCACACTCGCACGGTACCTGCTGACGGTGTGCACTGACACACCAGGGAGTCCTGGAGTATGACAACCCTGTCGCGAGCCTGCCGCACTCTGCACCGCTGGAGCGGGTCAGCGTGGAGTTGATTGCCCAAGACAACGTGCTGCTTCAGCACTGCCCCGGGCTGCTTCGCCCAGCCGACGAAGAGCGCCCCGCGCCCCTGCTGCGGCCCGGCCCAGGCACCGTGGCGGAGCGCACGGCGCTGCTGCAGGGCTTGGGGACTGTAAACGTGCCTGCCCCTAGCCCGAACGCAGCGTGCTCGCCGACGCGCGCTTTGGCTCCCGCGAGCCTGGCGGCGCCGGCTGGCGCGGACGCGAGTGCAGAGTGCGAGCCGTCGGGGGGCGGCTCCAACGCGCTCGCAGTGCTCGCCGCGCTCGTGCTGGCGCTCTACCTGCTGTACATGTGCGCGTGCATGCCCAGCAAGGTGCGCGCCGGCATACCTTGCGCTGCGCTGTCCCACAGTCTCCGTCCGTGACACACTCCAGGATACTGTACCCACTTCCTGCAATGCTTGAACTTCATACAGCCATGCGCACAGCTTCTGATGGCTGTGCAGGTCGTCAACCGTCCCTGCAGCCCCAGTCCGCAAATAGCAAAGCCCTGCCAGCCTCCGAGCCCTGCAGCTGCAACGCCCGGCGCGCGGGGCAGGGGGGCTACCTGGTGGCGGGCCCGGCGCTGTACGAGGCGCTCGTGCTGGGCGCCGCCGCGCAGCTGCTGTGCGCGCTGGTGCGCCATGACGCGCGCTACCCCGCCGCGCTGCACAGCCGGGCCGTCGTCCTGCTGCTGGGCGGCGCCGTCGCGCTGCAGCTGGCGCTCTTCGTGGCCGGCCTCGCGCACGTGCTGGGCGCGCTGGGGCCGGTGGCGGCCGCCGCGAGCGGCAGGCGGATCGTGTACTTCAGCGCCGGCGCGCCGCCGACAGTGCGCCTGGGCGCGTCCCTCGGCCCGGAGTGAGGCTGGGCAGCACAGGCCGCAGGCGGGGTCGGGCAGGGCGTGGCGAGGGGGTAGAGCTGGGTTGCGTGCACGCGCCAGGTTGACCTCCCCGCTTGTGTCCCACAGTGTGTTGGTCACCACAGAAATTGCCTCTTGTTTGGTTGTGGGGGTGGTTGGCAGGCGTGAAGGGCGTGGCACAGTCCTGGATCCTTGTACATAGCGGCGCGATACACTTTTGCAGGGCAAGGACATGCAGTTGTTGTGACACAGTGTGGAGAGCTTGCATGTCAGCTACTGCCATCTGCACAGCTTGGTAGGCCCTGCTGGGCAGGGGCAACATTCAGCTCCAGTACTGTTCTTCAGGAGCATGCTGCAGAGGAAGCATACATACAGGCAACCCAGTGACCCTTGCCCAAGGCCGGACAAGGAAGCTGAGAGCCGTTTTCGTCGTCGCAATCCTGCAGAGACTTTTGGCGAATTGGCACGTTGATATGTTGCCGGTTGACGGGTCCTTGCTGGGTGTGGTATGTGTTTGCTTGCTGGCATGCAGCACCGGTGATGCTAACAGTGCCTATATACAGTATACATACGGTATACAGTATACATGTTCACCTCCTCTATGGGTCCTTGCTGGGTACGGGTCCGACCTTGCTGGGTCCTTGCTGGGTCTGGTGTGTGTCTGCTTGCTGGCATACGGCACCAGTGATGCTAACAGTGCCCTTATACTGTATACAGCATGCACGTTCACCACAAGGTGACAAAATTGCTGGCATGCATGTCTGCAACTGCAGCGCATGGGCGGAGCGCTTGTACCCGAATCACCCACCGCTAGCGCTGCCCCTTCCTACACGTCCTCCAAACCTGTGCCTGTTCTACAGCACATGGCCTTCCTGCGCACACGTCGAGCTGTCTCTCAAGCTTTTTAATGCACTAGTTTGACACCCTCAGAGCCTGACGTCCTGGCCTGGTCGTACGGATGTTCACACAGTACACATACGCACGACCCCATCGAGGTGGGGGGTGCAAAGCCTGACTATGAACAGTCCGAATCAAATACAACGTGGCTGCCGAACAACCAACACAAATGCTACACACAAACAGGCATAGCTGCAGCGGCATGAGGCGGCACTGCGCATGTCAATAGACACCTGCACCAGTCCTGGCTCGTGGAGATCTGCTCCACTCTGCAGCACGCCACAGTTCCTCAGCAGGCAGCCATCACCGCGGTGCTGCAGCCGCGGCAGAGGGCGGGCGGGTGCCCTGCGCAAACAGGACTTCCACGGAAATCATGGTGTGCATGCGTGCCTGGGCTGCGACTCAGTCGCAGCTCGCGCGCCGCAGCGCCTACCCTCTGCACCTAATGCCGCGAGGCCACAGACCCCGCAACCCTAATCGCCGGGTGCTACGCAAGACACGCGGCGCGGCGCGCCACTGTCCGCCTGTGCGCCCGCACCGTTCCACGCCCCCGTCAGACCGCCGCTCGCCTTGGCGAACGCGCTCTCGCCGGCGCTCGCGCCGCCCCGCGCGTCGCGCGCCGCCTTGCCCGCCCAGCCGGCAGTCTCCCCGGCTCCGTTTTCGCCAACCAGCGTCGCGCCCGCCGCGCTGCGCGCCCCTCGTCCGGCTGCCGCGCCCGCGCCTGCGGCGCCGCCCGCCGCGCCGGGCCCGCCGCTCATGTGCAGGAGCCCTCCCTGCTTGCGCATCTCCTCGGCGCTCGGCGCAGCGCTCGCGCTCTGAGCAGCCCTTTCACCAGCGTCTGTACAAGCGCTTGCGGCGTCCGTCGCGCCGTCTGCCGCCCGGCCCCCCGCCGCGCCCGTGGCCGCCGCGCCGCCGGCGCCGCCGCCCCCGGCGCCGCCGCGCCGCCGGCGCCGCCGCCCCCGGCGCCGCCGCGGCCCGCATTCCCACCGCGGCGCAGCAGGCTCCAGAGCGAGCCGGCCGCGGTCCAGCCGCCGCCGCCGCAGCCGGCGGCGGCCGCGTCGGCCGGCAGCGACCCCGCGGCCGGCAGGTTGCCGCCGTCGTCGCCCAGCGTCCGGGAGCGCGCCATGTGCTGCTTCGGCGTCGGCGGCGGCACCTGCAGCATGAAATTGCTGGCCTCGCGCAGCCGCTGCGCCGCCACGAACTCGGGCGGCAAGTGCCTGCACGGCGCCACCCGCATGCAGGCTGAGTTGCCATGGTGATGTACAATTTTGACCGCCCAGAATAGCCCTGCATGCAGCCACCGGCCCCGTGCGCAGTCCCAGCTGTCAGGCACCCAGGCCGCGTGTCGCTCGTCCAGACGCTTCTCGCCTCGCACGCTGCGGCACACCGTGAACCAGCGCGCGCCGACGGGCTGCGGCTGCCAGTGCGGCGCGGGGCCAGAGGCGCACGCGAGCCGGGCGGCGGACGGGCAACGATGCAAGAGGAGCGGGGTGCCAAAGCAGGCACGCCAGGTCGGCGCCGCGCGCCTGTGGAAGGCGTCGACCGCGGAGGCCGCGCCGTCCTCGTCCTTCATCCTCTGGCCCATGGCGACGGCCGCCTCCTTCACCTGCGGCGTCGGCCGGCCGCGTCGGGCGCAGTCTGCACAGGTCGACTTCCTCCCAGCACGTGCTGCATCACTGCTTTGCTGCAGCTCAGTTACTAGCTGCCTTGCTGGCTGCCTCGCGACGCGCCAGGTGTGGATGCCGACTATCAGAGACGGTGCACGGGCACGCGTAGCAGGGCCGCGCGTCACTGCGCCTCTGCGGAGGAGGGGCCGGGCGCGCGCCTCCGGGCGCGCCATGAAGCGCAGCGCCGCGGCCAGCTTCTTGGTGGTCACGCGGTCAATGGAGATGGGCGTGGGGCCCACGCCCGCGCTGGCCACGGCCTGGCCCCAGAACGGCTGATCGCCTGGCGCGCGCGCGCCGCGCGGCACCTCAGTTGGGGCGCCTGGGCGGCAGGCCGGACAGAGGGACCGCCTCGACAGCTTGCCAGGCACGCCTGGCTGCTTGCTGTGAGTATCCGGAGTCTGTGGCAGTTCCGCAACAGCCGACCCCATGGCCATAAAACCAAGCAGGGAATGACAGACACTTTCGACTTTTGCCAATGCCGCCAAGCAAGTCCTAGCCTTGCATCACGCGCCCGCCCGCAAACTGTGGAATTGCACTAGAGACAGAGCAGCACTGAAGAGGCGCGAGCGCGGCAGCGTACCAAAAATGTACACAACGGTTGTGGGGCAGCCCCCGAGCAGTCCCGACGCAGTCGTCCCTGCCCCGCCGTGGTGGACCACCCCTGCGAGCAGCACCAGACAGTTGCCGCCTCCAGCCTGTGCCTGGTCCCCATGCAGCAGCCAACACACCTGCTGTGTCGACACACCAATTGGCACGCCAGAACAAACGGCCTCCGTGTCGCTCAGCAAGTACACCAGGTTGACGAAGTCACGCAAAGAGCCACAAGTTGACAAAGCCACGCAACTGCACCAGGCGCAGACAACCCAGCAAGGCTGCGCGGGGCCAGCGCCGGGCGCCGCGCCTGAGCACTGCGGGAAGAGCCAGTCGTGCGGGACGGACCCGATGGCAAAGACGTCGGCCGCCGGCGCGGCCGCGCCGTCCGGCAGCTCGCCCAGGCCGCCCCAGCCGCGCGACACGATCGCGCGCACGCCCTCCGCGGCGCACGCCTCGTGGATCTTGAGCGTCAGGCCCTGCGCGGCGTGGACGTGCGCCGTCAGGCCCATGCACGGCAGGTGCGCTGACGGGTGGTGGTCACGTTCCTGTTCATGTGTGCAGGTGTGCGCCTGGCAAGCGCCGAGGCCAATAGCACACACTTTGGCACAGGCGTCACGCGCAGACGGGCCATGCAGGTGCATTGGCAGAGGGTAGAGCGCGCCGGCCCCCTGGTGACCTGGCGCGGCGCAACAGCTTGCCAGGCAGCCACGCGCCCACGCTGCCCGAGCGGCGCGGCGCCGCGGCGCGCGGCGCGGCGCGCCCCGCGCGCGCACACTTCAGCGGCGCGCCCGGCCAGCGCGCACCTTGGGGTCGTCCACCATCAGGCTGCCCCAGCCGAAGTACACCGGCGCGGGCCCCGCCGCCAGGAAGGCGCGCAGGTCGTCGGGCGGCGCGTAGCCGGTGCGCTGCGCCACGTCCAGGAAGCAGAAGCCTGCAGCCGCCGCACGCATGCGCGTCACAGCACACACAGGACCGCGGCATGCAGCAGGGGCCTGCCGGCTACTAGGCGTCAGCCGAGCAAGCTCGGGCCGTGCCGTGCCGGGCAGGCAGGCGCCCGGCTCGCATGCAGCGGGCATGCGTGCATTGCACAAGCTGTCAGGCCCAGCTGCCGACGCTGCTTTTTAATCTTTGTATTGCAGTGCGCGTGCTGCATACTGCTAGCCACGGCCTGTGACCGCACTCTCATGCATTGCGGCAAGGAGCCACGCCCGGGCCACGTGAGCACGTCTGCTATGTTGGGCAATGGGCGGCGCACTGCTGGCATGGGCACCGCTGGCAACACGCGCGACTCGCTGCGGCGCGCCTGTAATGTCGATGTTGGGCCCCCAGTCGGGCGGCTTTGGGACGAGGTGCTTGCTAAAACAGTACATGTACGGGATCTGCGTGGCCCGCAGACACGCGCGATGCTGCTCAAAGCGCCGATAAAGGTCAGAACAATGCGGCTGACATGATGACAATCAGCGCAACACAAGCCCGTTAGATATATAACACTGCTGTGCGACAATCACGCTATCAACGAAGTTGTTCTCGCACACCAGGAGAGGCTGCACATGCACAAGGTCTGCAGGCCCAATCGTGGTCCCAAAAGACAGCATGGCCACCCTTTGGTCAAGCTTACCTGGTCCTCTTCTGCTGCATGCGCGTAGCCGCGGCCGCGCAGGGATGGCAGCCCGATCGACGACCGGAAGCCATCCAGGATGTCCGCCTGCACAGTGTGAGCAGCCCGCATGCTGCAGTGCTGCCTCAAGACTGCATACCAGCGCATCTCGGCAAAGCACACCCGAGCCCGCCCGCCCGCACAAAAGCATTGAAACTGACTGTGCGAGCAGAGCCAAGCAAAACGGAGCTGGCCATAGTTACCCATCTGCACCTCAGATTTAACCGCTGCTGCCCAGCGCATGCCAGCGCACTCAGCTCTGGAGCATGTGGCAGCGCGCCGAGCGCGCATCCCTGTCTCCAACATCCAGGGCACGCTCTGAGGCGAGGGAGCGCCATGCTTGCGGGAGGCGCGCGCACCACGCCAGAGTGCATGAAGCCCTCCACGCCGCGGTAGCTCATCCGGTTGGCCGCCTCAATCTGGTGCAGGAGGACCGCCGCGCCGCGCCGGCGCATCGCCGCGCGCCACTGCCGCATCTTCTTCACCGGCTTGTCTCGCGTCCGGCCCTCCTGCAGATAAAAGCGTGATCAAATGCGCCTGCACAATCTCGGCGCACAGCACATACACTTTACCTCAATGCTCACTGCTTGCACTCGAATATGCCACCCAAGCAGGCCACCCAAAGCTTGTGTCTCAGTGCGTGCACGCATGACAGGACTGAAGGCAATAGGGTAGGGGCGCGGCGGCCGTCGCGGCATGCATGCCGGGGGGCCGGGGCGCGCACGCGCAGCAGCTCGCGGCAGGTGGCCTCCACGCGGCTCTGGCAGGACACGCGCTGCGTGAGGGTGACCATCTTCTCGCTCACGCGCGCCTGGTACAGGATGCGCGCCTGCGCGGCCGCCCCCGCTCAGCCCCGGCGCCCTGCCCGGCGCATCCGACCAGCGCCCTCCGCTGCCATGGAGGCGGCGCGTATGAAAAGCGGGGCGCTCGCGCCGGCCGTGCCACCGGCGGGCCCTTCCACCGACCCGCACGTCGCAGCAACCCATGGGACCAGCAGCAGAACCTGGCCTCTCCACAGCAGCAGCGTTCCGATAGCCGGTGCTCTGGCACCAGCACGACGACGGCCTGTTGCAGAGCGGCTGCATGCCATGCACGTCGCGGCGCCCGGAGCGGCGGCCGTGACGGCAGTGGGGCGCGCCAGGGGGTGCGGGAACGACCCGGTGCGGCTGTACGGCATCGTGAAGCACAGGTGCAGCGGGCAGCCGAGCGCCTCGGCAACATGGATGTGCGCGTAGCTGACCGGGTTAGCAATGATCGCGTCCGCCTGACCGCGGGCGCGGCGCCAGGTCAGGCATCCCCTGATGCCGCCGCTGCAGGCCGCTGACAGCACTCCAATGCCGGGAGGCTTGTGCCCTCTGACTCTCTCGCCTCGTTCAGCGTGGTGCGTCAAACGCCCGTCAACGACAAGCAACCCAGCTGCCTGTCAACCGCATGACATGCACGCCGGCAGCAGCAGGCCGGCGGGGGGCACCCTGAACAGCCGGTCCGCATGCTCCGGGTCGGGCGCGGTGCAGGCTGGCCAGGCCGAGTAGATGATGTCCCGCAGCTGCGCGCGCTGCGCCAGCACCTCCGACACGCTCGTCGGCATGATGCCGCCTGCGCGGCCGCGGGACGACACGCGTTGGCCCGCACCCTGGGGCCGGGCGCATGGCTGTCGCGCCGTGCGCTCTGCCAAACCGCCGGGGCGTTTCCGGGAGGCCGCAGGTGGCATGCATGCATGCGAAGCGACGCCTTCCCTCCCTCCCATGCATGCTCAGCATTCGCGTCACCCGTGGCCGCGGCTCCCGCGGGCTGGCAGGTCGCCTGAGCAGGCACACGGTGAGGGCGCACGGTGCTTGACGATGTACTGGCTGAGCAGCTTGGGGTCGCCCCCGAGCGGGTAGAACTCCAGGCCAAAGTCCTCGACGAAGCTGCGGTATGCGCCGTGCGTGGCCAGCCGCACGCGGTGCCCGGCCTCCTGCAGCTTCAGGCCCTGCGCGGCGCGCGGGGCGGCGTGCGCGATGCATCACACGGCAGGCGCCTGCCCACTGGCTCAAGAATAAAGAGCCTGGATCCTGCACGCGTGTGGCCCGGGAGCTCACACGACGCATTGTCAAAGCGAGGGGTGCGCATGGTTTCCAGAGCCAAGCTTGCCAGTGCATGCCGCGTGTCACTCGCACTACCCGATTCCTACAATGCACTGTCGCACACACAGCCGTGTGGCAAAGAGTAGCGACACGCGGGCGTCGGGCCGCGCACGATCGCGACGAATGGCTGCACGTCGCCGCGCGTGCCGCACACCAGCAGCACGAGCGCCAAGCGCGGCATGTCCGGCGGCGCGACGTCGGCCGGGAGGCGCGGCAGCGGCAGCCGGTGCCGCGGCGGCGGCGCCGCGCACCCGAACGCGGCCGCCAGCCGCCGCAGCGTGCTCGCGCGCCGGTCGGCGCGCGCGACGTGGCCGGCCTTGGCCAGGCGGTGGCGCTCACTGCGCGTGCCCAGCAGGTCGCCCGGGCGCAGCGCCTGCGCGCGCGGGCCCTCTGCTCGCGCAGCCCGCCAGGCTCGACGAGGCGGACTTTTGTGCCCGGCGAGCACGTCTCAAGCGCATTCCGTGCACAACCCCTGCGCCACCGGCTCGGTCTGCGCCGCCGCAGTGGCTGCGCTGGCCCGGTGGCCGCCGCTGCAGCACCCAGGACGCCCCCGGCGCGGCGCAGGCAGCCTGGCAGAGCACGCTGCCTGCGACGGCCCCTGACGTGCAGCAAAGCGTAGGGGGGACATGCCTTGAGGGCGCCCAGGCCGCGCCACGGCTTGCGCACGTCAAAGGTGAAGTGAAACAGTCCGCCTGCGCCGTGCGAGGACCCGGACGTGCTGGCATCGTCGCTGTCGGTGTCAGCCTCTGTGGGGCTCACCGTGCGCCCGGCCTCCTGACGCACTGCCTGCTCGCCCAGCAGCGGCCACTTTACTCAGTGTGCGCCTTGCTACGCTGTGCACTTCTGAGCAGTCCAGGCAGGCAACGCACGTGGGAAGGTCGGCTCGTCTGCTTGTCCATGCCGCACTTTCCCTCCATGCTGACTTTTGCGGGAAAGGGCGCAGCCGGCGCCACTTCCGTCCACCGCCTACAATACAAGATGGGACTTTTCAGTGCTGGCCACAGCTTGGACAAGTGTTCTGCCATGTTACAAATAATACATATGCCCCACCGTGTACAGTGCGGCGGCCCAGCAGTACCTGGTGTGTAACAACGGGACAGCTAGCGAACTGTCTCATGTGCACTACTCACCGTTAACGGCCTGCTACAGCCTGTAGACAAAGCTTGCTGTATCTGCAAAGCGCGGGTCGTAGCACTCAGGATGCTACACACAAGTGCGTAGCGTCCTGCACACAAAGTGAAGGTCTCGCTGACAACACGCGGAAGCGCGCTTCCAAGACCAAAGAGTGCGCTCTGCTCTATGTTCGAGTTCACAAGTTGCCGTTTGCACTTCCGAGCACAGAGAGCGGCATCACCTAACTTGGCTGCTTCCTCGAGCAGGCTGCAGAGCCCGCAGCTGTTCCGTCCCAGTGAAGATTTAACGGTCACACTGAAGATACATAAACCAGTTAAGCTGTTCCTAGTGACAGCAGGAAATGCCTGCAGCGCGACTGCTGAGCCGGCCGCTGGACATATTGGTCGTGATCTTCTTTCTCAGCCACATTCCTATAACAATATTTGTAGACTCACAGGCTGGTGCGCGCCTGCATCACTGGAGCACTCTGAATTCATTTGTTGTCAAACGCAGTGTCCCGCTGCTTGCACATTGCTCAAGGCCACTTGGACACTAGCGTTTTGCAAAGCGCCCCATGGTTTTTTACTCAGGAAGAATTGCCTTGCAAGTAAGCTTGTGACTTCTAATCACCTGCATGCTGGAGCTAAGCGGCCAACTGCCGCGCAGTGCTCCCGCGTAGCTGGTATCCGGGATGGGCGTTGAACCTGATGGACTGGTACTTGGAAGCTTATGGCGACCCCCTCTGCAAGCACGTGCCGCCCTGGTTCCGAGTGCTCGTGTGGAACGAGGTCCTACTGCAGCTCCCTTTCTTCTGCTACGGCGCGTGGGCGTTCGCCGTAGGGGACCAACGCGTGCGAAAGCCGGTGCGCTGCCGCGCCCTAGCAGTCCCTTGAAGCTCTGCGGCAGGAGTTGCTCCTCCACCCAGGCAGCTCGCTGCACCCTTTGCTGCTCGGCGCCCCGGACTCCTGTCATCTGCTGCGTTGATATGCATATTGATTTTTCTCCGTGCTTGTACAGTTGACTGCATACTGTATGAAATGAAGTAAGGAATAATGGCGGCGCCTGAAAGGTTCAGGCTAGTACATTGCAGTCTGCTGCTGATATGGTGCTTGGCCCTGCTGGCATGCCCTCTAGCGGACAGAGCGCTAGCGATCTCTTGCACCCCGTCAACCTCCTTCCCGAGACGCGGGTACCAGGGGCCGACCCGGTCGCCCTGTGCAGGCCATCATCTACGGCCTGACGACCGCGGCCACGCTGCTGCCGATCCTGGGCGAGCTGCTGCTGGCGCCCGCCGGCAGCTTCGCGCGCCTCCCCCTGCTGGCCTTCTACCTGCCGTACCTGGTGCTGCCGGCCTACATCGGCCTGCGCATGCTGCTCTGCGAGGAGGCCTTTCCGCGCGCGGCGCCCAGGCCGCGCAAGAAGCGCGCGTAGGGCCGGCCGCCTGCGGAGCCAGCGACACACCGTTTGCAAAAGCGCGTCCGTGCTTGTGCAGACAAGGCCGCCCCATTTGGCAGACTTGTCTGCAGCACCAGTGCACTGTGTGCACTGTGCTCTGGTTGGTACAGTGCATCGTTGACGACATGCGTCCAAGTCTTGAGCAGGCTTGAGCAACCGTGCGCGTCCGGTGTGGAGAGAGCGTGCTGTGGAGTGTGCGTCCAACACAACGTCCAGAATCAGGACAGGACAGCATTGGGGAGGCCGGGGGCGTCGCGGTGCTGGTCGCGCTGCTGGTGCACTGAGTTGTGATCGGAATCAGCATTGTGATTACATGTAGCTCTCCGTGGACAGCCAGACGGGTTGTATCGCTAGCATGGATTTTGCGTGGCAGTGTGTGGACGGAATTTTTGGTTCATGTGACACAGTGATTGCAGCTGATGAGGGACGTGGTGAGAGCGTGTGACAGAGAGTGCGATTATAACAGGAGGGCGTGCGGACTTGAGGTTTTGAGGCAGTATAATGCAAGAACACTATACTGATGAGACTGACAAGATTTCGAACGACGTTGTACAAACTTACATGTAAGTGCTGTTTCAGCTGTGTTCTAAGAAGGCATCGGGATGGACCTGCGTCTGCAGGGATTTCAGGCCTGGCAGACTTGAAGGCAGACTTGAAGGCAGACTTGAAGGCAGACTTGAATCCAGACGTGCCCTTTTTCTCTCATATGCACTCATGCAGAGGACTTGGGCAGGGTCCATGTGCTGCATACCAAACGCAACCTTTATACTTATGTGTTGTTCTCAGGTACTACAGCGGGCGCTTGCAGACTGCATGGTCCATTGGCGTGGATATGAATGAATGAATGAATGAAAGGCCCTTTGGGTGCGCGCGCACCCAGGGCGTATCTGGTTACAGCCTGTTTCAGCCAACTAGGGCATTGTTTAGGCAAGCGAGCAAGCAAGGCATCCCACCCCACAGGTCAAGGGACATTTGGGACAGTTGGGCAAAGGTAGATCTTCAGGCATGCAAGAATGAAGCAGGCAACGCCGCGAATGTCCCGCTGCTGCATGACCTCCAGCATGGTGCACCCAGGCGTAAACAGGTGCGCATACTCGGCACGCACGCAGGCGACAAAAGGACACAAAGGATAAATGAGCTGAGGGGTGGGCGAGTCAGGTGAAAGCCCTAGCAAGGGTCTGCCAGAGGCTGCCGGAACCGCTGGAGGATCGGAGCGTGTCGCACTCTGTCATGCAAGGACTGGAGTAGCTGAAGAACGAGCAATCCTCTTCTCCGCGACACCAGACCTGGCACAGGCAAGCACCGGATGGGACAAGGAGCTGCTGATCACGGTGCTGTACGGCAGCCTCCGTTGCCAGCCCGGAGTGCTGGCGAGGCCCGTGCGGCTGGACCTCTGGCTGTCGGCTTGGCTGGCGAGCCAAGAACCCGCCTTGGCTGGCGAGCCAAGAACCCGCCGCTGACTTGTTACAATCGAAACTTTGTACGACAGCTGCAGCGATCGCCCGTTGCCTGCTTCAGAGCGCAACATACTGTCCCAAGAGCAGCTTGCTTGTCAGCAGGCAGTCACTCGCAGCGCAGCTGGGCGGCATGTATCCAGCTTGCACGCCATGCGCGCAGTGCTGGCTGCACGTGCGTGCTTGGTCCTGGCACCGGACGGCGCCAACGCTGATCCTGTGACGCTGCCGGGCCAGGTGCAGTATTCATGTCCTGGCACAGCCGTGTCAGGATGAGCAGCCCGCACTCCGACTACTGCCCCAGGTGCATCCTGGGCGTCCACTGCGCGCACTCCCAACCCTGCATTGTGACAGCAGCCATCCTACTACTTGCGTCGGGTGAGGCCCAGACACGGCAGCACCTTCGCGCAGGCACGCGATGCGCGGCGCGGCCTGCACCGAAGGGCCCCTGGCAGCGGCAGCCCGCCCCGGACGGGGAGGTGACCCCGCCGCAGCGTCCCACGGCACGCTGACAGGCACTACCATGGTGCGCCGCCTGCTGCAGCCGGTTGACTACCCGTCACGACCGCCCTGGCTCCCGCAGGAGGTCGTGGGCACGAGTGTCTGACCTCCTTGTGCAACGCGCAGGCTGCACGCCGCACCGCTGGGCTGAGCCTCAAGCGCTCACTGGCGGGCCCTGCCGCGGTACTCGGGGTGGTGCTGTGCCCTGTGGTGTCCAACCTGGCGGGCGCGGGCTCTGTCTGCCGCGCAAGCGGCTCCGGCGTGGGGCCCAGCTGCCGCCTGGCTGGGCGCCCGGCAGCCATATGCCGCTGCACTTCGACGACGTCGACCAGGACACATCCGTCTGGCTCACTGGCGTGCCCCTGAGCAGCCGCCGCGGCGACTGCGGCGCTGCGCGTGCGCTTGGGACGCGCTCCTTGCTGACCTTCTGGGGGGACCTGGCGGCGGCGCGCCAGCAGCTTGGATGTAAATTGATGCTACCCAATTGTACATGCGATGCCGCCTATCGTTCCTATCGTTCCTACATTCAACGAATGTTCTGACGACCATGTGGCTGCATGCAGCCCCAACCCTGGGCCTGACCGCATGTTCTGTCTGGCCCCTGCACCTTGTTGGTCTAGCTTGCTTGTGTAGTATTTGTTTTGGGGCGTTGTATGGAGTTCTGCCTGCCCTGTGCGCATTTTGAGCTCGCTCCTTTTCTTCATTTCTTTTCTGCGCGACCCTGCCTGTGCGGGCATGCGGGCGCAGGCCCCCTCGCACCGGCTTGTGGGAGGACTCGATCTGCATGTGTCTGTGGCCTCATTGAAAGTCCTGAGGCTGCCGCCACCCCGCGCCAGGAGCAGGGGATATTGCCTGATCCGTATGCAATGTCACATGGCGCCGCACTGTCTCTCCTGTCAGGAATACCGGGACCTCCAGCGTCAAGGGCCAAGCTGCAATGGCTTCTGCCACAAAACCGCGCAGGGCAGGCAACCTGACGGGCCCTCCGGCCTGGCATGCAGGCGGCGTCACACGCCCTGCACACCTGCCACGAAAGCGCTTGAAGGGCGCCCAGGCTGTCCTGCCCTGCCCGGAGCCTCCGGCACGGTCACTTGGCCCACATTTACGTTGGCAAACACAATGCACAAAGAAAGCAAAGGGGGTGGGCACATGCAAGCATGCCTGGCCGCTGCGTTGGGCCTGCCATCCCGCGCAGCAGCGCAGCACCGCCCCCGGTCACTGATTGAGCCGCAGCATCGGACACACCGAGCACCCCCGGCCACGCCTGGCAGCGCATGCGGGCGCGGGCGCGGTCGCGGGGTGCCCCGCGCTGGCCCCCCAGCTGCCCCGCTCATTTTAGCCTCTACACACAAGCCTGCTTTACTGATACTTACGCTGCAAAGCCGCCTCGTTCATAGACAGCAGCATCTCACGGTTCAGAAAGCAGCCACACAACCGCTTCTAGTGTCTCGGCGCACTCGTGTGCTCGGGCGGCCTTGGTGCCCGTGCCAGCGAGCGTGCCCGACCTGCTTCAGCTCTGCTGTCGCAATCCCACTTTGTGGGCGGGCTGCAATGCTCACGCAGCAAGCCAGCCCGGCCCGCACCGCCAGCTCTGCTGTCACCATGCCGCCCCCCAGCGCTGCTGGGGCGCACTAGTAAGCTAGTCGTGGCGGGCCCGCCGCACTGGAGGACGATAGCAAATGCTCAGTGCGCAAAAAGGTGAGGTACCCGGCGGATAGGTCCGCCGGGCCAACCACCGCGCGCACGGCGCGGTGCAGCAAGATGCCCAAGTAAGGACCCGCTAATGCATATACCCCGCCCTCAAGCGCACGCTTGGCGACCCAGCTTGAAAACGCGCAGCGCGCCCTCGAGCAATACATAGAGACTGCGTGATCAAGGAGGGGGAGCGCGGGCGCACGGAAACCAGGACAGACCCGCGCAAACTGGTTCAATCACTTCGCGGAGCAAATCACAGCGGCCCGCGCGCGCGCCCCGGCGCGCCCCGGCCGGCGCGGTCAGGGCATCATGGACGTCTCGCCCTCCAGCACCGCCAGATTGTCCGCGATGTGGCACGTCGGCACGATGCGCGGGAACGACGCCGCGCACAGCATCGCGCACTGCACGCGCGCAGCCCGCTCTCAGCCGCGCCCTAGTGGCAGCCTCCCAGTGCACGCGGCCGGACGCGGCTGCACACGCGCCCGTCGGCGGCGCAGGCCTGCAAGCGGTGCGCCAGAAAGCGGGAGAAGAAAGGCGGAAAGTGGGGCAGGGCCGCACCTGGAACGGGGACAGGATGCAGCACAGGGTGTAGCGCAGCACGCCGTACGTCTCCAGCTCCTCCAGCAGCAGCACCTGCGGCTGCTCCAGCGCCGCCAGCACCTGCGCATACGCCTGCGGCCTGCGCGCCGCGGGCCCCGCGTCGGGCGTCCGCCCCCGACCAGACCCCACCCCATCTGAAGGCCGCGGCGACAGACCGCCCGGCCCCGGCGATACGCACGGCGCGGCGCGTACCGCCGGGTCTGGCATGAGGGCGGCCGCCAGCGCCCAAGCAAGGTCCGCGCCCGGGCGCGTGCTGCACAGCCACATACACACATGTACGCCTGCCCGGGCAGCGGCAGTGCGGCGGGTGGGCGGCGCGCCCGCGGAAGGACGGGTCGTCGCTCAACAGCTCCGAGGCGACCGTGCGGCAGCGCGGGCGCGCGGAGTGGATCGCGGCCAGCTGCCGCCGCGCGCGGCGGTGCGCCTGCACCATCGCCAGGCGCTGCTCCGGCGTCATGGAGTTGCGCAGCACGGCCTGCGCGGCAAGGCACAGACGCTCACGCTGCTGCCCCATACGCGGGCCGCAGCCCGCCGCCCCGGCGCCTCCCAGTGCGGCAGGGCGCGCCCAAGCAGCCAGACAAGGGCAGCGGGCTGCCAGTCACATGCCCCACATCCTTCCCGCCCCGGCCAGCACGCAGGCGCGGCACTCCCCGCACACTCGGGGCCGCTCGCTTCTGCCCGTCACAGAGCGGCGGAGCGGCGGGTCGAGTGGGCGGCGGCGGATGTCGGCGGCACGGCCCTGCCCTGCTGAGCCTGCTCGGGCGAAAAGCGGGAGCCTGCTGGCGCAGCGCTCGGCAGTGACAGGGTTTAGGGCGGGGCCCTGCGGCTGAGCTTGCGGGGGGCGCACGCAGACGGTGCCCAGGCGCCGCGTGCCCTCCACGCCGCCCTGCAGCGGCATGAGGCTGCCGTCGGTGGTCATCTCGACGTCGATGTAGTTGCGCCAGTTGGTCGCATACGCGCAGAACGCAAAGTTGCGCAGCTCCGACACGATGTGCACCGCTTGCCGCCCGGCCGGCGAGCGCGCGTCGCCTGCGCGCCAGCCGCGCTCAGCGCGTTGGCCGCGCTCAGCGGGTGCGGCGGCGGCGCACACAGCACCGTGTCGCACGGCCTGCCGGCGGTTTCCTGAGGCCCGAACCGGGCAGGCTCAACCAGTGCCGGCCGCCGCGGCGTTGAGCAAAAGGCCGCGGGGGCCATGCAAGGCAGGCGTGCTGCAGGCGCGGCGGGGCATGCAGGGCCGGCGCAGCGCGCGGGCGCGCAGGGAGGCGCGGGGCGCCCCGGGCGCCGCGCGCGGGGGCGCGCGCACCGCCGCACGCGCGCAGCAGGTTGTGCAGCTCGCGCAGGTAGGTGAACATGACGCCGTGCAGCTCGTTCACGTCCATGCGCGCGATGTCGTCCACGCAGACGACGGCGCCGCGGCGCGCCGCGCGCAGGCTCAGCCGCATGCGCACGCTGCGCGGCGTCACCGCGCCATCGATCGGCTCCAGCATCTCGGGCCACATCAGCGACAGCGCCTGCCGCGCGCGACCGCGTCCGCGTCAGCGTCAGCGTCAGCCGAACGCAGCGCATGCGCCGTACAGGGCCCGGCCAGTCCCGGGCCCGACCTGGCGGGGCATGCAGCGCGCACCAGGGCCCTCGGCGCCGTGCACGTGCCCGCCCCGCTCGGCCCACACACGCAGAGCCTCACAGGCCAATGCATGTACCGTCACGCAGAGGGCCTGCGCCCCGGGTGCGGCGGCACCTTGTTGATGTCGGCGCCGTCGTCGGCGCCGCGGCGGTAGAGGTTGATGCGCTCGGTGACTGCCAGGATGGCCTGCTCGCGCTCGGCCGCGCACGCGCCGCCGCCGGCCAGGCGCAGCCGGTCCAGGTCGCCGACCAGCTCCAGGATGCACATCTCGCGCGCCTGCGCGGGGGGCGGTAGGTTGGGGTAGGGTAAGGACAGGGTAGGTAGGGGGTCTGCGCATGGGCGGGGTTTGGCATGCTGAAGGGCGCGTGCGCACGAGATAAAGAGCTTGTCATGGGGACAGAGAGCCCGTCATGCAGGCGGAAGAGCGGCGCGGCGCATGGCTGGCCCAGCGCTCTGCCCCATGCATGCACATGAGACGCCTCCTCCTGCCGTCTGAGCCTGCCATTCTACTCTCAGGCTTGGCGTGCGAGCCATGCTAGGCGACGGCCGCGCCTGCTGTTTGGACCATGAAGCGCGCAGGTGTCTATGGAAAGCAAATTGCTAGAAAAACCCCCTGTCTGGTGCGGCCAGCTTACAACGGGGTGCGGCAGAGCCGCAGCAGGCGCGAGCGAGACCCCGTGGGATCACGGGCGCGCGCCTGCATCGAGTGCGTCAGGCGCAGGTTCTCCTCGCGCAGCGCGGCCATCTCGCGCTGCATCTGCGCGCCGCGCTCATCCCACAGCGTCGCCTTGGTCTCCAGCTCCTTCTTGCGCGCCTGCGCGGCCCCAGCGCGCGTAATCCGAGACCGTGCACGCTCAGGGCACGCGGCCCGCCCCCCCGCGACGCAGCTCACCGGCACCTGCCTGGTGACAGAGCACCTGGTCAGAGCGCCGGGCACTTACTATCAGGCACCACCACGCATCCGGGCATGCTCTGCGTGCGCCGAGCAACCAGGCACGGCGCGCGGCCCTGTCGCGGGTGCGGCTTGCTGCCGGGCGACGCCTTGCATCCTGGCGCAGGGCGCCGAGACGACGTGCGGAGCCGCGGGGCGGGCGCGCGCGGGCGGGCCGCGCACCCGCTCCTTCTCGCGGAAGCGGTGCTGGATGCGCCGGTTCTGCGCGCGCTTCAGCTCCTGCTTGGACAGCCCGACCGGGTGCTCGTCCGGCGAGTCATGCGCCTCCTCCTTCACGCGCGCGCGGCCCGCGCCGCGCGCGCCGGTGCCCGCCGAGCCTGAGGCCGAGCCGGACAGGTGCGCGAGCGCCGCGCCCTCGCACGCCGCGCTCGAGCTGTCGTCGCTGCGCAGGCCCTCGCTGCTCGCCACCGCCGCACCCGCCTGCGCGCCCCCCACGCGCCGCTCTCAGCTCCTGCAAGCGCTCGCCCGGGCGGGGGGTGCGGCGCGCGCCGCGCGAGCAATCACCCGCGACCAGTCCCTCCCTGGCATGTTAGCGTGCAGCACACCTGGCCAGCACCTGCAAAAGCCGCTTTCTGCCTGCTCGCGTGTGCGACCGAGGGCATGCACCGACACGACAGTGCCCTCTGCAACCCTCACCCAACGAGCGACGAGCGTCATCGCGACGCTCGCCGGGCAACACGGGACACCCCAGGCCTGCAGGCCACATTGCGGCAGGCGGGCGGCCAAAGGGTGCATTGCTACCGCACCTGCTGCTCAGCCAGCGCGCACGGCGGCGGGCTGGCGCCCGCCAGCGCGAGCGCGGGTACGGGCGCGGGCAGGCCCAGCATGGCGGCCAGCTGGCGCTCGTTGGCGATGCCCGGCAGGTCCGGGAAGCCGCCCGCCAGGCCGTCCTCCTCGACCACGTCCATGAACGCCGCGCAGCTCGCCGCCGGCAGCCCCCAGCCGTCCGGCACCAGGTGCCCCGGCGCCGCGCCCGCGCCGCCCGCGCCGCCGCCGAGCGCAGGCAGCGCGGCCGCCAGGCCGCCGCGCAGCGGCAGCGGCCGGCTAAAGTCCGGCGCGGTCGCCGGGTACCGGGTGGCCGCCTCGCGCAGCGCGCCCGGCGCCGCCGGCACGGGCGCGCGCCCGGCCGGCTGCGTGGCCATGCACGCCAGGCTGTCCAGGCTGCTCCGCGCCGACACGGTCGGGCCCTCGGACGCATGCCCAGACGGCTCGCCGCCCGCGGGCGGCCCGCGCGCACCAAAGTGCGCGGGCGCGCCCCCGCCGCCCTGCTCCTGCCTCCCCGCGGCCGCCGCCCGCTCGCTGCCGTACATGCCCCAGGACTGCACCGCGCGCCGCGGCGTGCTGCCGGGCTGCGCCAGGTATGCATCCGCCGCGCCCGGGGCTGCGCCGCTCGGCCTCACGGCCAGCGCCTCCGCCCCGTGCACGCCGCTCGCGCTGGCGGCCACGCCCGCGGGCGTAAGCAGCGGCACGCCTCCGCGCATCTCTAGGCACGTCGGCAGCACGCCCTGCCAGTGCATGCCCGCCTCGTGGCCCCCGGCCGGGGCCAGGTTGGGCTCTGCTGCGGGGCATGCGAGCGGGATGTCCGCGCCCAGCGGCCTTCGGAGCCACGGCTTCTCCTGCGTGCCAGCCGCGAGCACCCTTGCTGCGTCTGCCGAGCACTCGTTCGGCCTGCAGGCACTGTGCACACTTGCGCAGCTCTGGGCTCTGGCGCGCATTACAGTCCCCAGACAGAGGACTGGCGCACCTGCGTGCTTGGCGCGCTGCAGGGTGCAACCTGCATGGCTGACGCGCTCGCAAGCGGCAACTGGCTCATCACGCTTCTGCCTCACAAACCGACTCCGCCGCTGCCCGCAAACCTGCGCGTTCGGCCCACCATAGAGTGTGCAAGCTGCGTGGCGAGCGCCGTGGTGCTTGGCCAGGGCGGCCTTGGCAGCGAGACATGGACAGCAGTGTGGACAGCGTGCATTGGCCCCGTGCCCTCACCCGGATGGCAGCATAACTTTACGCCACAGCCGTGTGCGCTTGCTGCACAATTGTAGGTGGCCTGCGCCGTCTCAACCCAGCGCAGGGGCAGGCTAGCCAAGGTTGAAACAAAGTCTTGCAGGTGAGTGGGACGGGCAGTGGTGGGCCCAGAGTGAAAAGGCGCCTTTTGCTCTTGGGCCCGCGGGATTATTTGCGCCCAACTACGCAGCAGCAAGAAAAAACCTGCTGCGTCCGCGCTCCATGCCAAGCGCGTTGATGATAGGGCTGCAACCCTGGCTCCAGGCATTATGGGGTTGGGGTTATGGGAGCTTTTTAAAATAGACACTTGTATGGGTTGTTTAAGTAAACTATACAGGGTCCGGACTGCTGCCGCCTGGGGCGGCATAGCAGCGCCGCCGCCGCCGCCGGCCCGGACGCCGCTGTCGGCAGCAGCGCGGCGGCGGCGGCGGCGGCGGCAGCGCGGCGGCGGCGGCGGCGGCCGCGCGCGCGCGCGCGCGAGCTTGGCGTCCCGCTGGGCAGCGGTGAGCGTGATGCGCCGGCTGCCTTTCTTGGCGAGGCCTGACCGCTGCCGCCCTACTTCCTTGGCCGAGGCTGAATCTGCTCAGGCCAGGAGCCCCTGTCGGCTGTTCAACGGAGCTGCGGCACCGCGTGCACCGACAGGCCTCTGCGCGCGCCGCGTCTGCACTCCGCAGCCTGCCTGGCCCGAGCTTGTTCCCGGGCGCGGCCGCAGCGGTGAGGCAGCTGCAGAGCAGTCAGAGCGGTCTGCATCCGCACCGCGTCCCGACATGGACCGCCAGCCACAACCCCTCGCGGCTTGCGCTTGCAAGTTCATGGACAGGGAGCAATGGACGAGAGAGCTAGCAGCAGGTCACAGGCTGTGCGAAGCGCACTTCCGACTCAGTGAGCACTTCTGTGAAGGCTGCCTTGCAGCTCGCCTCGCCCGGCGAAGTCAGAGACGAAACCTTTTGTGCTCCCACACGGACCAAAGCGCCCGATTTTGCGCAGAAGAGACGCAAGGCGAGACGCAAGGCAGCCTTGGCCCAGGGACAGAGGTGAGTTGCGTCAGGTACGTTTGCTGGGCCGGCCAGCGGCGCCAGCGGCAAGCGCGCCGCTCACTTGCCAAGCATGTGGAGTTGCAGCGCCCAAACAAGCCCGCCCGTTTACGGGCAACTATATGTTGCCTCCCGCTCTCCAGCTTTGCACCTGCCACACTAAGAGCCTCGTCCATCGGCAGCCCATGCTCTCCACACCTGTGCCTGCGTCTGCTGCGTGGTCGCGCTTCGATACTGGGCTTTCCAGTGCGTGCGCCTTGCCAAGGTCCGGCACACCCGTCGCCTAGCTAGGGCTGCTTAATAGGCAACAGGGTTTTTGGCTGCTGAGGCCTCCAGCTCGAGCGCGCTATGACGTATGTGGACAAGCAAAAACGCGCGTGGTTGGACATCTGCGTTACTATGAGAAGCGCCCGTGTGGCATAAGCCAGAAAGGGCACACGCGGCGCGCGGAGCGCGGCGACGCAGAGCGGTGCAGCCATGGCGGCCGCCGCCGCGCTGCGACCGGACGAGGAGAAGCTGTACGAGGGCCAGCCGCGCGGCTTCCCGCTGGAGGGCTTTGAGGTGGAGGACGTGATGCTGCCGGAGGACGACGACATGGGCATCCCCAGCGAGGACGAGGGCGATGACGAGGAGGAGATTGAGTCGGAGAGCGGCTTTGGCAGCGTCATAGGCGCGCGCCCGCCGCCGTGCCCCGGGGCGGGGGCAGGCGGCGCGCGCACGGCCCGCGGCGGCCACGGGCGGTCGCGTTCCGCTGCGCTTGCGTCGCTTTGCGCCAGTGTCGCCGGAGCACACGCGCCTGGCAGGCTCTGTTACTGTGACGCGCGAGCGGCAAACGCGCCTGCGACGGGGTGCGTCCGCGGCGGGCGCAGTGGTGGACAACCTGCCGGAGGTGCCATCGGAGAAGTTTGAGAAGCTGTCCAGCGTGGTGCACAAAATCTTCAGCAAGGCGGGCAGCATCCGGCCAGGCGAGCGGCCCTGCCCTGCGCGTTGCTCGCTGCGCGCCTGCTTCAATCAGCCTTGGGCGCGGACTGACGGCGGCTGCGCGCTCCCAGACGGCCTGCTCATGCCGATAGACAGCGCGACAAAGGTCAGCAAGGGCTTCGCGTTCATCGAGTTCTCCGCGCCTCAGGTGTGCGCTCGCGCGCTGCGGAAGGTCTTTTGCTTGCCCGCACGCGCCGCCCTGCACGTGCAACATTCTGGGAGCCTGGCTTCGGTCTGATGAGCCTCGAAAGCGTGGCAGCCCAGTCACAGCCCGCGCTGCGCTGGCGCGCAGGAGGCCATGGCGGCGCAGCAGCTGCTCAACAACTACGTGCTGGACAAGCGGCACACGTTCGTGGTGACGCTGTTCGACGACTTTGAGAAGTATGCGCGCGTGCCGCTGGAGTACGAGGCGCCCGAGCCCAAGGACTTTGCGGCCACGGTGCGCACACCGCCGCCGCCCCTCGGCGTGCGGAGCGGGCCTGGAGCGGCCCCTCAACCTGCAGCAGCCGTGCCAGTCAGCGCAGCGCCAGCGCCGCACACGGTGACCGCACGACTGTGCGATATGCGGCTCGACCGACCTTGGTCCAATCGGCCTCACACAGCGTGCCCAGCCCTGGCTTGCAGTAGAGCTGCGCTCGGGCATGCAGGCGCGCATGCGTCCGCCTCACCCTCGCCGCAGCGCAGCGCCGCTCTGCGGGCGTAACCGCGGAGCGCATGCCGCGCGAGCGCCGGGCGTCGGTGCAGAGGGCCGGCGCGCGGCTGAGGCGGCGGCGCGCCCGGCGCGCCGCGCAGGAGAACCTGCAGGCCTGGATGGCGGACCGGCGCGGGCGCGACCAGTTCGTGGTCCGCTGGGGCGACGAGACGGAGGTGTTCTGGAACGACGCGGCGCGCGGCGTGGCGGAGGAGGCGCGCGCCCTGCCTAACCCTAACCCGCCCTCACGGCCGCCCTGACAGGGGCGGGCACCGTTGGTGCCAAGGGGAGCGCGCGGCTGCTGCCGCCGGCCGGGGTCGGCAGACGCTGGCGGTCCGGCATGCTGGGGCCTGCAGATGAGTTCGCGTGGGTCTGTGTGCCAGCAATCCGCGCGCTGTCGGCGCGTGTGCTCGAGCGTGCTTCCAGCTCGCAGGGGAGGAGGCATGGTCCAGGTCTGGTTGCAAGGGCGGCGCTGCGAGAGCCGGGGCCGCTGGTGGAGCCGGATCGAGTGCGGGGCATGATGAGGGGCGGGGCCGGCCGCGCGTGTCAGGCGCCGGCTCACAGGCGCGGCGCGCGCGCGCAGGTGTACAAGCGCTCGTTCTGGACGGAGACGTTCGTGGCGTGGTCGCCGCACGGCTCGTACCTGGCCACGATGCACCGGCAGGGCGCGGCCATCTGGGGCGGCCCGTCCTTCAGCCGCCTGCAGCGCTTCTCGCACCAGAGCGTGCGCCGCCGCCCTCGCCGCCGCTGCGCGCGGTGCCGGGCGCCAACAACAACGCTCGCGCCCTGTTGTGGGACCGCGCCGCGGCGCCCCGCCGCCGCCCTGACGCGGAAGCCAGTTTTTGAAGAGGGGTTGCCATGTCGGGCGAGCGACGGGCGGGCGCTCGCCGTCAACTGCCATGCACAGCCCGACTGGGACGGGACTCCTGTTCGCGCGCCCCGGCGCGGCCGCCGTGCGCTGCACAAAATGAGTGACGCGGCGCCGCGCGGGGCGCAGGTGCGGCTGATCCAGTTCAGCCCGGAGGAGACGTTCCTGGTGACGTACAGCCCGGTGGAGCCGGCCAACCCGCGCGAGAAGGCCGGCCTGGTGCTCAACCTGTTCGACTCGCGCACCGGGCGCAAGCTGCGCAACTTCGCCGGCAGCGCCGAGGACTACGCGGTCGGCGCGGCGGCCGGGCCGGCCGGCGCGCTCAAGTGGCCCGTGTTCCAGTGGGCCGGCGGCTGCGGCGACAGGCGCGCGCCCGGCCCGCGCCTGCGCACACCCAGCGCTATGCATCTATCAGCCAATGTCGCAAAGGGCAGGCGAGTCCTGAGACGTGCAGTCCTGGATCCCCGCGCCAGCGGCGCGCTCGGGCGGTTGTTCACACAGCGTGCGTGTGCGACATGCCGGAGGTGCGCCGGAGTGGAAAAGCGCTGGGGCCAGACCGGAGGGCGCCCAGCCCATGTCTGTTTGGGCTGCTGGTTGGGCTGCCGCGCAGGCCTACGCAGCGCGCGGCGGAAACGCTGACGGCGCGGCCGCGCGGCGGCGCGCAGGTACTTTGCGCGGCTGGGCCGCGGCGCGATCAGCGTGTACGAGACGCCCGACATGGGCCTGCTGGACAAGCGCTCGCTGAAGCTGGAGGGCGTGCAGGACTTTGCCTGGTCGCCGGCCGCGCCGCTGCTGTGCGCGTACCAGGCGGAGGGCGCCGGCGGCAACCTGCCCGCGCGCGTGTCGCTCATCCGCATCCCCGACCGCGCCGAGCTGCGCCAGAAGAACCTGTTCTCGGTGTCGGGTGCGCGCGCGGCGCCCGGCTCCCGGCCCGGCCCGGCGCAGCGCGCGCGGAGCTGCTAGGCAGCAAGAGGTGCACCGCGCGGGATGCTGCTAGAAAAGCAGAGTAGGACTTTTGTTTGAGCTTGCCAAATGTTTAAAGTATGGTCTGGTTGGCCGGCAAGGCTCGGTAGAGGCTGTGGCGGCCGCGCTCGCGCTGCCTCACTGGCCTGTTGCCCCTGCGGAATCGCGCGCTTGCGGCCAGCCTCACGGCTATGCCAACTGCGAGCGCCCTGGCGGCCGGCGGCCGCGGCCAGCCGTCCGGGTCGCAGCCCGCCCGTGCGCCAGTGGAGCACATGGGGCCCCTGGCGGCCGGAAGAGGGCCGCGTGCACCGGAGCAGCCTGCAAGCGCGCCGCCAGGCTGACGCGGGGCGCGGCCGCGCGCGCGCGCAGACGTGCGCCTGTTCTGGCACCCGCAGGGCGACTACCTGGCGGTGCAGGTGGACCGCTTCACCAAGACGCGCAAGTCCACGTACACCGCGTTCGAGCTCTTCTCCGTCAAGGAGCGCGACATCCCGATGGAGGCGCGCCGCCCCGCGCCCGCGCCCGCCTCCCCTTGCCTGTCTCCTCCGCGTTGCCGCGCGCAGTTGGACGCAGGGCGCGGCTGGGCGTGCATTCTGACGTCGCGGCAGCCGCGGCGGCGCGCCACGTCGCGCCGCGGCAGTCCCCTTCATCTCATGCAGTTGCATGATCCACCGTCATGATGAATTTGTCAAATGCCAGGCGGCCACCTTTCTGCTGAGGAAGGATACACTGTGTACTGTGAGGTCTGCTGCCATGCCTTGTGAGAGACAGTGTTTGATGCTTGGGGCCCCATCAAACGCTTGCGCAGAGGGGGCGCCCAGGACGGCACAGCAGCCGCGCGCGCGCGGGGCGCGATCCGTGCACAGGCGCTGCCGCCCAACAAGGGGGCCAGGTGCTGGTTCCACAGCGGGAGACCTGGCCTTAGAGCGCGGCCGCGCGCGCGCGCAGGTGCTGGAGCTGCCCAACAAGAGCGACAAGATCATGGACCTGCAGTGGGAGCCGCACGGCAGCCGCTTCGCGGTGCTGCACGGCGAGGGCCCGCGGCCCAGCT
>JAABUV010001403.1_pt1 | contig 34980 bp, 60 predicted proteins | sample 5559971 | NCBI WGS metagenome assembly JAABUV01 (sample SAMN10711881, study PRJNA513362) | rock metagenome | isolation source: Antarctica rocks | place: Antarctica: Victoria Land, Knobhead nord | collected 2015-12-19
ACACCGGCCGGCCCGTGGTCGCGCCCCAGCTGTCGCGCGGCGGCTGCGCGCCCTGGCGGCCCTGGGGCCCCCCGCCCTCAGGTCCCGCGCCCTGATCCGCCCAAGCCTGGTCCCCGCCGACCCCGACCATCTCCAGACCCTCCGGCCGGCGCGCGACCAGGTGATGCTGCGCCTCAAATTCAGCGCTCCCGCCCGCGCGGCCGGCGGCGGCAAACACGTTGCGGCGCGGCGGCCGCGCGCGGCCGAGCGCCCTCGCGAACGCAGCGCGTGAGCGCGCGAGCGACCCGGCGCGCGCGTGCGGCGGCGCGCCCGGCGCGCGGCCCGCCGCGCCACGCGCATCCCAGCGCGCCTTGGACTCCATCTCCTGCGTTCACGGCGCGTGCAACAGATAGGGTATTTGTTAGGCAGTTCTGACTCTATTCCCAGACCCTCGCAAGTGAAACGTGCTGTACTACATGTGTGAAATGTGCGAGCGCTGCCTTGGGTTGCGGCGGCGCCCCGGCCACAGCGGCGCATGCATGTGTGGCGCTGGGCGCGCCTGCACGATCTGGAAGTCAAAGGGCGCGAGCGTGCGGCGCAGCACCATGATGGCCAGGTCCGGCAGCAGGCAGGCCGCCACGCCGCCGGCCAGCCCCAGCCAGAACCCCGGCAGGTACACCAGCTGCGCGCGGCGCGCACCGCCCGGGGCCGCGTCAGCGGCGCGGCGCGCGCCGGTCCCTCTGACGGCCTGGCAGGCCGCACGGAACGCGGCAGATGTCTTCTCATGTTGAGCACCGAGGCAAGGCTTGAGCGAGCATGTGCCAGCATGTCCAGCGCACAGGCTGCCAACAGCCCGCCGCGCCCTGGCGTGTCCGGCGCATGCAGGCACTGGCTGGCCCAGGCGGCGGGCGCGTGCCGGAGGCGGCGGCCGGGGCCGCGCGCGCGCCTGGAAGAAGACCTGGTAGACAGGGTCGGTCTTGCTGAGCAGCGACACCGAGTCCGGCGGCGCCAGGCAGTACCCGGCCACAAACGCAAAGTACGCGGCCAGGCTGAGCGCGGCGACCAGGTAGTGCGCCGCGGTGTGGAACGTCACCGCCATCAGCAGGCGCAGGTTCACCTAGGTAGGGTTGTGGTCTTACACAAAGCACGCCAGCTCGCACAAACGTTGGAACAAGGCTGCATGTGGCCCTCAGCGCTGTGTGCAGCGCTGCGCCCGCGGCGTGCCCCTTGCATGGAGCCGCCACCACGTTACCACGTGTTACCACGTGTTACCACGTGTTACCACGTGTTCAGCGTGCGGCAAGTGGGGCGCGTGCTGCATGCGGGAGTGGCCTCCTGGCAGCGACAGGGTGTCTCATGTGGCTGCCTGCATGTATCGGATGGTGCTGCAGGAGCGTGTTCACTGTCATGCACTGACGCGCAGCCGGGCCCCACCATGACGACCACCAGGGTGTAGGCGAGCGTGCCGACGTCCCACAGGCCCAGCGCGCGGCCGCGGCGGCTAACGGCGCCGGGCGCGAGCGCCCACATCGGCGCGTAGAAGCACACCAGCGACTGCCACAGCGCGGAGGCCAGCCAGAGCGCGAGCACGCGCAGCCGGAAGCTCGCGTTGGCCTGGCCGGGCCGGTACAGCTGCGGCATCAGCAGCGCGCTCTCCTGGCGCGCGCGCGCGCGCGAGTCAAGGCGACCGCTCGGCGCGCCCGGGCCGTCTGCAGCGGAGCAACCATGACAGCGGCGGCTGTGATACCCTCGCAGGCAGGCTGGCACTCAAGGCAGGCAGGCTCGCACTGTGGTGCAGGGTCGGCAGCCCGAGAGCTAAGGGCAGCTTTACCCGAAGGGGGTGCCCACCTTGCTGACGTCCTGGTCCAGCAGGCCAACCGCAATGACCGGCATTGACGTGAAGATCAGGTTGTACATGCTGTGGTACCAGTCATCATACCTGCGCCCCCCCCCCGGAAGGCGCCGGCCCTGCTGACAGCTGCGCCGCTGCTCAGGCCTTTCCTACGCCTGATGGGGTGGCGGGATGTGCTGGTCGTTCTCAACCCCGATGTGTAACAGTCATGTGCGAACGGCCCAACAGTCCGGGCACGCGCAGCAGCCGCGCGCTCACACCTGTGTTGCCCTGACCGCGGGGGTGCGCGCGCAGGGGGGCGGGCCGCACATGCGCTGGCCGGAGAAGCCGGCAAACAGGTTGAACCAGAAGAGCGTGCAGGTGTAGACGACGTTCTTGTAGAAGAAGTACATGATCACCAGCGCCACGCGCTTGTACGACCAGCGCCCGTGCACCAGCAGCAGCGGTGCCAGGAAGCGGAACTGCGCGCGCGGGTGTAGGGTACGTCAGGGTAAGCCGGCATCAGCACTGTCAGTGTGGCGGGGCGCTTGCGCATGCATTGCATGCATCGCGACATGGCGCGAACCCACCGCCGAGTCGAATGCGGGCCGGGCTCCCGGGGCTCGAGGCGTTGGGCGCGCGCCTGTGCGATCGCAAAGTCGGCCGCCATGACCGCCTGCATGCCCTCCTGCCCGCTGATGCCGACGCCCACGTGCGCCGCCTGCCCGCAGGCACACAGGCGATGCGGACGGGCGCGGCCGGCCTCACAGGCGTGTGCTGACTGCGTGTGCAGCACAGTGGCGGGTGCAGTGTATGCAGGGCCGCCTGCACATGGCAGTGACCACGCCGAGCACAGTGGCCATGCTTGTACGTCATGCGCCTCGCGACCGCGCTGCAACGCCTGATTTGCACCACAGCGCAGAGCAAGGGGGCGCGCACATGGCGGCGCGGGCTGGGGAGCAGCGCAGGGGCGCGCCTGGATCATGCTAACGTCGTTGGCGCCGTCGCCGATTGCCAGCGTGACCTGCCCGGCGCCGTCGCGCACCTGGCGCGCCGTGCAGGGGCGTGCATGCACGAGCGCGCGCGACAGACGGCGCGGCCCTCCAGGCTGGCGCAGTGCATGCACGCCAGCGCCTTCTGCGGGGTAGGTTTACGGATGGTAGGGTTTTGTACGGTGTCAACACGCGTAGGGCAGGACAGCGCACCAGGCGCGTGACCAGAGCCTTCTGCAGCGGCGACACGCGGCAGCACACGACCGCCGCGCAGCGCGTGCCCAGCGCCAGCAGCCGCGCCTTGGCCGCCGGCTCGCCCAGCAGCACGCCCAGCGCGCGCCCGTCCACCACGAGCGCCAGCTCCGCGCGCTCGCGCGCGCCCGCCTCCGCCTCCGCCTCGGCGCTGTCGAGCTGCTGCATGACCTGCACGCAACGCGGGCTGGCATCCATTCAGTGTACATATCTGCTGGTGTCCGGGGTACCTTTGGTTCCCCTGCATCCGACGTTCCGCATCCGCCCACGCGTGCACAACACACTCAGTGGAGTGCCAGCGCCCCGCGCTCCCCCCGGGCGCTGCATACCATTGCATGCGGCAGCCGAAGCCGGCTGGTGGCTAGCTTTGGGCCAGCCAAAATGGGGGCGTGGCCCCACCTCTGCGCGCAGCACCGCCTCGGCGGCGCGCCCCTGGCCGGCGGCCTCGGCGGCCGCGCAGGCGGGCGTCTCGGAGGTGACCAGCAGCCGGCGCTGGCTGCTGGAGAGCAGGCAGCAGGCGAAGCCGATGTTGACCGCCGTCTCCATCTTGTCGCCCGTCAGCACCCACAGCCGCAGGCCCGCCGCCAGCAGCTGCTCGATGCACGCGCCCACGCCCTGGCGGCGCCCAGCGGCGCAGAGTCGGGGCGGCCGCTCCAGGCAAGCTGCAAGCGCGACCTCTTTCCAGAGTACCCGTGCACACTGAAGCATGCGCCTGGGATGCCCAGTGTGCGCGCTGCCACACAGAAATTCCAGCATGTTCAGATGCATTTTTTGCACATTAACTTACTCAGCATTCGCCGGAGGTTTGCAGGTATGTCTTGGCTGCAGCTCTGCCCGGGCGTACGGCGTCCATTAGGAAGCACACAACCCAATCACAACACCGACCAGGCCGCAGCGGGCCGCGGCGCGCCTGCTGCAGCTTGTCCTCAATGGCGGTCGCGCCCAGGAGCAGGAGGTCGTGCTCCACGGCCTCCGCGGCCGCGTCCAGCGCGAGCGCGCGGTCCGCCAGTGCGCCGCGCGCCGCCTCGAAGCGCATCGCCCAGGCTGCATACTCCTCCTCAGGGACCACCCTGCGCGCAGAGGCGCTCTGGCTCTGCGCCACCATGCATGTGCTTTTTCTGTCAGGGACTCTATGTGGGACGCCTGCCTACCTATATGAAATGATCTAGGTATCTGTTGCTGCGCCTGCAGATCCATGGAGATGCACATGGAGATATGCTGCAGCATGCATGGGCGCCGGACAGGGAGCGCTGCAGCGCGCATGTCAGCCAGGGCGGCTGCTACCTCGCAGCAGACCCGTTCCTTGGGTGCGTATTGCGCACTGGCCACAGCAAGCTGCAAGCACACCATCGCGCAGACCAGGGCAGGGAGCGGGCCACGCAGGAGAGGAGCCCAGAGGCAATCGCACCGGTAGGCCAGGCAGAGCGTGCGCAGCCCGTGGTTGCCAAACTGTTCCAGGTGCTCGCGCGTGTCCTCCCAGAACTGCTTGCCGCCCGCGGCCAGGCGCTCGTGGATCACCGTGTCCGCGCCCTGCGCGCCAGGATGTCAGGCCGAGTGGGGGCAGCACATCAGGCTGAAGGGCGCCTTGCGCTGCTGGAGGATGTCCCTTAACAGACATGCAAGATATAGTTGTCGGCCCTGTCTCATATCATCAGCATCAGCCCTGCTGATGACATGTCTGTAATCGAAGTCTTTGCAACCAAAACTCAGCGCGGTGGATGTTGATGCCGCCTGCCAACCCTGCCAGGAAAGCCGGTCGAGCGGCAAGGGCCTCGCCTTGCAGTAGAGCAGGATGCGGCCGTCGGGGACGCGCACGATCACGCTCTGCCGCTTCCGCGTCGAGTCAAACTCCAGCACCGCCAGCGTCTGCCGCGGCACGAGAGTGCAGGGTCCCTCAGCCAGGCGCGCGGCATGAGCGCCGGAACAGGGTATGGCAACGAGGACACCCAACCTCACACCCTTTCTGCCCTAAAGCTAGCGCGCGCCGCCTTCTGTCAAGCTGCAGTGGGGTGGATGCCAGCCGCATGCCTGCAGTGCCCTGCATGCGAGGGCAGGCCGAGCGCCGGCTCACTGTTGCCCCATGGCAGCAGCGGCCGCAGAGCGGGACGCAAACTTTACGCCCAGGCTCCGCCGCCGCTCTGCCCGTGCGCAGGGCGCGCACGCGCCTGGTACCGCTGCTCGGGCGCGTCGGCGGCGGCGGCGGCCGGCAGGCCGGGCGGCGCCTCGCGCACGAACACCGCGTCCAGCGTGCGGCGGCAGAAGAAGACGCCGAGCGCCTTGGCCGCCACCACCAGCGCCGCCTCGTCCGGCGAGGCCGCCTGCGCACGGGGCCGCCGGGCAGACATCATCAGGCAGACGCGTAAACAGTCGCCGGCTGGTGCTCCGGCCTCTTAAAGGGCGCCGCTGTCACCAACAGGCTATACAACATACCCCATGCCCTATTACAGTGCCTTGTCAGCACCATAAGGGGCTGCACGAAGGTGTTCTGCACTTCAAGGGCAGCACCCAGGCGTCTGTAAAGCTCCAAGCTGCATGATTTGCTGCAATCGAACAGGCTTCCCGAAGATGCGCTGACGAAGCAGGCACCCACTCCGACATCTGATTCACAGATAAAGGCTCCTGCCTGCGCGCCCGCGCCTCATGGGCAGCGCGGGGGTCAGGCAGGGCGGCGCGCGCGGGCGCGCCTGGTAGCGAATGGTGTCCGGCGTGGCCCCGCCTTCGGGGATGACCGTGTGGCAGATGGCCAGCAGGCGCAGAAACTCGCGAACAACGTCCGCGCCGGGCTGGCCGTGCCACCGCCCGTCCAGCAGCCGCCTGCGCGGCAGCCCCCGCTGGGCGCCCTGCCAGCCTGCAGGGCGTGCCTGCGGGGCGGTCGCTGCGCAGCTGCGAGCCTGACAGCACCTTGTAGTACAGGCCACCTCCGAATGGCATGCATGCAAGGCGCACATGGCCCCTGACTCAGGGCTGATGTGTGCCTCATGCGCTAGGGAAGGTCATGGGACCATAGGGTGCGGGTAGGCATGCTGATGCCCCAGGTCTGCCCAGCGCGCCTGTCAGAGAAGTTGAAGCCGGGCTCCCAGCGCGGCGGCGCCTCGGCGTCCTCGCTGCCAGTCTCCGACTCGATGCGCGTGCCCAGGCGCTTGGCCAGCGCGCGCTGCACCTCCGTCACGCCGCGCCCGTACCTGCCCCATGCCACCACCAGTGCAGTGTCCGGAATGTCATTGGGGAGTTTCACTCTCTGCAGAAATGTCACCATCCGTCAATGCATAAGAAGCAGATGCGCAGCAATAGGCGCTTCCATGGTCTCTCAGCATGCTACATGCGCATAGTCGAGCGCGGCGGCACACCTCACGCCTGCGATGCTGCAGCGCAGGAACTCCATCTGGTTGCAGGTAAGCGTGCCTGCGCGCGCCCGGGCCGCATCCATATTCTCCTGTTGGGGGGGTTTCCTGTGCAAGGGCACGCCATGCAGCATGACACCCAGTAAGGGCAAACAGTGCATGTGTCATGTCGCCCCAAGCTAGGAGGCCTTGCAGGACTGACAGGACAACCTGCACAACGGGAAGCAGCAGGGCGCGCCCGTCTTGTCGCTGAAGATGTACTGCACCTGCCCAAGCTCCTCATTGAGGTTCGACGTGCGTGCAAGCGCGGGCGTGTCGCTCGCCGCGTCGTACATTGAGCGGTCGCCATTTATCAAGCTGGCTGCCTGCGTCATTGTGCCCTCTGCACGCACTGTTGAACGCAGAGGGCATGCCTAGATGACACTTCCCTGCAACTCGCAGGGTTACATAGAGTTAGCACCGAGATTGCTCGTGCGGCCCACCCAGCCCAGCAGCTGTCATGGTAGGTGGAAAACTATACTAGCGCTAGCACCTGACATGTGGCAAGCGCAACACTGCCTGCCAGCTCTCGGCGCTTGGTAGCTAGTGCAGTTGCGTGCGCATACGGGGCCCACCTGAAAGTACTTGATGATCTCAATGGACACGTAGAGCGAGATGGGGATGAGCGTCGAGTACAGCGTGAGCGCCGTCAGGAAGTCCAGCGCGCCCACGAGCGGCCGCGCCGCCGGGTCGAACTGCGCGCGCGTCGCCGCGGACTCGCGCGGGTTGCCCAGGTCGAGGTACCAGTGCTCCTGCGCGCGCGCCCGCATTGGTGCTTGCTGTGTTTACTCCAGACGCGCATGTCTAGCATACGGACGGTGGGCGACGCTTAGTGTTTGAGCAGCACACAGGGTGTAGCGGACTTGCACGCATTCAGGTACGCTTGCTTGATGGCTGATCCTTTAGTGCAACAATGCATCCAACGCCTTGAGGAACCCCCGAGCAGCGCGTGCGCGATGTTTCACGCAGCCCACAGCGTCATTGTCACCCGCAGCAATGGTGGCCAGGGAGCTGAGAGGGACGACTGCAGCGCGCCTCGTTGACCCACAGGGCGGCGCCCACGGCGTCGGTCAGGCACATGGCCGCCAGCAGGCAGAACATGCCCAGGATGAGGCGGTCCAGGCGCCGCTCAAGCGTTGAGCGCTTGGACGGCGCGGCCGTCGAGTTCATCATCACCTTGCTCTGCGCGCCCGTGAACAGCACCACGCCCCACGCCCAGGCCGTGTTGCGCAGCATGCAGCCGCGCAGCAGCACCTGCGCCGCTCATGCGCATTTGCATGAGCGTCGCGGGCGTATGGGCTGGTGCTTGCTGGCGCCACATGCAGACTGCCAGGGGCTGCATGAGGCTCACGCAAGGTCCATATGAGGACTCGGCAGAACAGCCGCATGCACTGATGGCTTGGGAGCGGCCTCGTCGTGTGGCATAGCAACACGTCTTCAGGCGGCACAACAGATATGCATAAGAGGTGGCACTTGGTCCTCATCCTGCCGCGCGTGGCGGCGCACTGCCGCCGCGCCTGGTTGGGCGTCAGCGGCAGCGTCTGCCCGCCCAGCACGAGGTTCCCGGTGAACGTGTACAGCGAGCTGTTGGGCAGCTCGCACTCCACCTGCATCCTGGCCGCCCCCAGCGCCGCCTGCCAGCGCCCCGTGCGCCCCCAGTCACGCGCATCACCGCGCGCTCTGCATCACAGCAATGCTGTGACAGCATGCTGGATACAGGGACAGAACGCCCACCACCGCGCATGAATACCTCAACAACGGGTTCAGGCCAGGATAGTCAGGCTCGGGCCGGCGGCGAGCGCGCGCCTCGTCGGCGAGCGGCCAGGTGGCGCGCGGCGCCTTGCGCAGCTTGAGGTTGGTCTCGCCGTCCAGATTCATGGTCTCCACGTACGCGACGCCCTCCGCATTCGCCGAGCTCAGCAGCGCCAGGTCGGCCGGCACCTGCTGCCGGTCCGTCACCTGGCCCCCCACAGCCCCGGCCCAGCCTCGGCTCCTGCATGACCAGGGCTAAGCGCTGTAGTCTCTTACACCAAGTGACCTGGAGCTGCCATGGCGCACACAGTGCCAGATTGTGCGCATGCAGGGCTGCTAAACAGCCCCTGTCCTGTTTAGCAGCACAGGCAACCCTACGCATAAAAAGCAGGCGATCCCCACCCGGATGAAGTCGCCGACTTGCACATCATGCCAGTGCGTGTCCTGCAGCCGCCCGTCCCTGAACATGCCCACTAGGCGCGCGTTCATCTGAGAGCACGCATCGGTCGTCAGTGCTGCAAGGCTTGTGAGGCGACAGCTGTAGAGCAACAGCTACTAGCTCCATGCATGTGTGACTGGCAGGCGCACACCTCCCGGTCCTTCAGGCGGCGCTTGCGGTCCTCGAAACCCTCCTTTGCGAGCGACACCGCCAAGACAATCACCAGCGGCACCAGGTTGGTCAGCGGGTTGATAGGGCTGCATGTGAGCACCCCGCTCAGCCAGCGGCTGGCGCAGCAGACCTTGCACAGGCAGGCTGCCAAGACACGCGGCGCGGAAATCTAAGCGCCTTGGATGTGAAATACAGCTCTGTGCCGGCCGCCAGGTGATGGTGTAGAGCCGCACCTCACGGGTGTCAGCGACAGGGCAGCAATCAGCAGGAAGTAGAAATTAGCGACCCGGCGAAACTGCTCCAGCAGGCCCTACCCAGCCAGCCGCCCACCTCAGAGACGCTAATCGGCACTGCAGGTAGCAACTCTGTACAGGAGCATACCGAGAAAAGGCAGGCCCGGCACGGTGTTCGTCAGGCTTGCCGTGCTTGCGCACCTTTGGAAAGAAGGTAAGCCAAGTGTACTTGGTGGTACGCACTGTGTTCCGCTGCAACAGCCGGTGCACCCCTTTAGCAGGTACTGCTTCGGCTTGCGAGCACCATAGTAGATGAGAGTGGGTGTGCGCACCGGGAACCTGAAAGGAGCATTGGCTGTACGATTGTTTGCATATATAGTCCTTGTGTCTGGAGCAGTGCGTGCAGCATTGGCTCCTGGGGCCATTCCCTCAGGCACTGGGTTAAGCACCGCCGCCAGAGTGAGCAGTGCGCCGACCGCAGGCTCGCTTGCGCGTGCGCCAGGTTAACGCCGCTCATATACCTGGGCCGCGCGCCCGGCGCACAGTCGCGCAGCTATGCGCGCTTGCTGGCCGTACGTCCTGTGTTTGATCACCTTGCTGTTGATGTTTGGGATGTCTGCCATCAGGATTATGCTCGTCTTGCACAGTATCAGCCAGTGGCCGGTCTTCAAGCGCTAGTGAACTTAGCCTTGTTTTTACAACTGGGAGCTACACTGTTTTTATTGGCTGATGTTTGCAAACCTAACGCCACATTCACCCCCCACCCTCCCCAGGGTTTGAAACTGAGGCCTGGTGTGCAGGCCTTTCCACAGACGTCAACTGGTCTGCAGCCCAATCTTAGCCGTGAACGTGCACCTTATCAGGCTTGGCTGATGCGTTACCATGTGTATGAAGCTGACGTCCTTTGGCGGAGCGTTATGATGCGGACAGCGTGTAGCAGCCACAATGTGGCTATAGTTGCACACAGAACATCTTGCAACACTCTCTTGCTTTTCAAAAAACCCCTCTTCAAGGTGTACACACGGTGTGTAGAACTCGAAGCCGCACGTCACCGCTGGTCAGCGCCAGCGTAGTCGTGACGTCCCCGCGTGTGGAACTGCAGCGCGTCCCCCCACAACTTGCTCAGCCACTGCCAACTTGCTCAATCAAGGCTACAAGATGTTGGCATCATATAATATCGCAATGCTTTCACTGCCTAACAGGTTCAAGCAGCTCACGGCAGAGACTCGGACACTCTTCTTTGTGCGTAAAATACACAGCAACCATGCAAGCATGCAAGCGGCTGTGCCGCACCCAGTGACATCAGGACTGCTGCCTCAAACAGACAAGGACAGCACGACGACGGAAAAACGCTGCCTGCACCAAGCGCCGCACCTCGGTCATGCCCTGGCCGCTGCCGATGACGCCAACCTTGGCGCCGGGCGCATCGGGCACGCTGAACATGGAGCCCTTCTTCAGCGCCCCAGTCACGAACCCGGTCTGCGCAGCGCGCAGCAAGCCGGCTCTATCAATGCTTGGTGCCACGCCATCGCACGCCCACAACCTTAGCCGCTCCGTGCAGACTCAATGACACCTCTGCAACGCTCTGCCTAGCATAACAGCTATCACAGACTGCACAGCAAGACTATGAGGCACCCCTAAATCCAGCACTGGCACCATCACAGTGACACATCTTCACGCAAGCTCCTACCACTGCTGTGCGACCCTGCACAGGCAGCGCACCTTCTTCTTGGCGCCCTTGCCCTTCTTGAAGTCGAGCCAGGACTGCTGCCGCTGCTTCGTCTCCAGGTCCAGCCGCTGGAATCGCAGCTTGCTCTTCCAGCTCTTCTGCAGCTTCTTCTTCTTATTCCGCGTCTTCTCATCGTCCGTCTGCTTGACCTCCAGCCACTGCGCGCCAGCCCGCCAGCAGCAGTTCACTCACGATGGTGCTTAGTGCTGCAATGTTTGCAACATGCTGTGTCATAAAAAAGCCATGCGGGGGTTCTCTTTACTGCTTGGAGGTGATATGATGGACGTACCAGCCGTCAACTATGACAGGCAATGCGGTGGAGCAAACTGCTCGCCGCCTGTGCTGCAGGCAGCTCAGTATGCACGGAGGTGCCTCGTGACCGTCCTGCCAGGTCAGGCGCGCAGTCAGAGTGCTGCGCATCCCGATGCTGTCAGCGCGCCTTGGGCATGTCGCCGACGGTGGCCTCCTCGGTCACTGCCTTTCGCGTGGGCGCCGCCACGCCGCGGTACACCTCCTCCTCCTCCGGCGGCGCGCGCACGTTGCTCCGGTCCACCTGTGCACATCGTCACTTGTGCACATGCATGTCTCGATGTGCATCCACGTGTTCGGCCACACCAACGACAGGCGCCGTTGTCCCCAGTGAGTCGCATGCAGCCAGCTCCCTGTCGAGCATCGGTCAGGGCAGGCGTGGCGCTGCTGCATTCATGAGCATGCTGGCAGCAGGCCAGCTCCCACAGCACCTTGCATTGCACACCTAAAAAAACTATGGCAGACATGAGAGCCTGGAAGAGCTCGGAACGAGCTTGCAGTGTCGGTGGAGGCCGCAAACTCCACCAGTGCGCGCGCTCGCGCTGCCGCGCCGGGCGCGGCGCAGCACCTGCTCGGTGTTGTTGTACGCCGCAAACTTGACCACAAAGTCGCCCGCGGTGGTCACGCCGACCACGGCGGCCTCGTACCACTCGCCGTCCAGGCTGTACACGGCCTGGCACCGCGCGCCGATGGCCCACGCTGGCGGCGCCTGCCCCGCCAGTGCCGCCTTCTGCTGCGCCGCGCGGATCTGCTGCGCCACCTGCGGCAGCGACCGCACGAACGGTGGGCGGGCGCTCGCGCCACAGCGGGGCCTGCCGCTGCCGGAGCCGCCTTGTACGTCGCGCGGCAGGGCCACAGGGGCACGTGCGCTCGCAGCGCTCGCAGCACGCCTGTAACATGGCTGTCGTGGCCCACAGCAGGCGCAAACCAGCCAAATACACTGCTCTGCTAAGTCCGGCAACGCGTGCACAGGGCCAACGCAAGCAAGAGCCCACCGTCGACGGCAATATCGAAGACAGCTGGATGGTCGGCGCAGTTGTTATGATCTCAGGCCCCGCGGCGGACGTGGACGGCGCCCCTGCTTGTCTGGCAGACGCTGCTGTGCCAGCGCTGGACGGCCCGGGCCCATCCCCGGCTGCAGACTGCTGCGCCTTGACGACCTCCTCTGTCAAGCTGATAATCTGCCGCTCCCCATAAGGTGCGCAGGTCAGAGGCAAGCCCAAGGAGGGCGTGACAGCCGCCTCCAGAGCGACCGATGCTGCATGCACAGCGCATACTGTGCGGCGTGTCTGGTAACTTCGGACCTGTGCAGGCTGGCACGGCATGCACGCTGCAACAACTGCTGCACACGTGCGAGCACGCACAGCAACAAGCAGCTGCGGCGCGCACCTCAGTGATACTGTTGTACAGGTCCTCATACTCCTGGTTGTTGGGCTCGGACAGCAGCAGCGTCTCGACCTGGGCGCGCGTGCATGCGCTCAGCCGATGTTTTCCAAGAAAAGGCACCAAGGCGGTGCCGCAAAGTGTCGTGCCTGCTGCAGCTGCGCTTTGTACTCCCCCAAGTTCTGCTGCAGCTCCTCGAGGGACTGCTCCTCCATGCTGGCACCGCGGCTGGCTCTTGTGTTCCCTTGAGCAGGTTGTGTGCAGTGGATACTGCAGGCGCTGCTTGCTTGCAAGTCCACCACACAAAAGCACAGAAGAGCGATGTTTGTAGCCTGGCCCAGGCAACCTGGGACCCGACACAAGGAGGGTGGGGCACGGGGTGTGACGGAGAAGCAATGCACGCTTGAGGACTCTTATATCAAACGTCGTGCAGCTGCCCTGTCCTGTGCTGCACTGACGCTTGCGATTTGGTGCAACACGCTGCTGCAAGGTGCTGCAAGGTCCGTGCATGTGTTCCCACAGAGCTTGCGGCTCTTGACGCCGAGCAGCCCGGAGCATGAGGCTCGTGGAGAAGTGGGAGGCAGCAGCGCTGCCTCCTACCAACTTGAGCGCTCTGGATGCGCTCGTCATTGACTTCATAAAAGAGGAGGCGCTGTGCGAGGCGCGGCTGTTGAGGCTTGGCACATGCTTTCTTCATCAAACAGAGACAGAGCTGTCAGTTTTTCTGGTGTGAACGCTTTCTTGCGGTGACGCCAGGCGACTTCCACGAGCGGCCAGGACTACGAGGCGCGGCAGGCCTGCATGCTGGCTGGCACACTGTTGAGCAGCGGCGACGTCCTTGGGGCAGTGCAAGTCGTCGAGGAAGTCAATGGCGACGTGCTCAAGGTATGCTAGGTGTTGCGCAAGTGCACTGTCTGACAGCGTGTTGCAACGCCTAGGCAGCTAGAGCCAGTTGAGTTTACAGTGACCCGGTGCGCACAGGATGCGCGCCTGCTATTCCTTCTCAAGCGTCACGAGTTTGTGGAGCACCTGCGCCGCGGCGGTATGGAGGGGCGGAAGCAGGCTCTCGGTGCGCATCCTGCAGGCTTGCCTACGCCACGCTGCTTTGGCTGCTGGTTATATCCTGATATTGCCTTCACGCACGTGCCGAAAGAAGCATTGCGTCCTATCTAGTGCAGTGTTGAGCAAGGCCGTGCTTCGGCATTTACGTTGGTGCACACCATGTGGCCTGTGGTTGTGCAGCGTGCGCGCGCCGTGACCTGGCTCCGCTGGCCATAAACGCGTACCCAGAAGCCTTTACTGACTTCAAGCGGGCTATGCAGGTATAGCTGCAAAGCCCCTGCTGCTCTGCTACAAGCTGTGCATTGGCTGACTGCTGCGTATGTGTGCCAGTGCGTCTCGACAACCAGATTAAGTACCACCATGCAAATTCATATTTGCAGTGCGCAAACATGCATGCATTCGCCCCGGGGGCAAACACTGCATATGCCTACACCGCATGAGGCATGCTGGCATGCTGCAGATGCTCGTGTACGACCAGGATGAGCGCTGCTCGCCAGTGGCTTCCCTGTGGACTGTCGACAAGCGCCACAACCTGGCCGGCCGGCTGGCGCGGACGCTGCGGCAGGCGCAGGGTGCGTTGCTGCCGCAGCTCGCAGATGAGCAGTGCAATATGACGACACGGAGCTGCTGTGCTGCTGGTGTAGCGCCATGCTTTAGCGAAAACGGCAGACTGGGAAGTCGCATTGTCAAATTGTTGACACCAGTGCATCGCTTGCCTGTGCCAGCATGCGTCGTCATGGAGGTCTTCCCAAGGGCTGAGTCGAGCTTGTATGCTGGAAGGCAGAGCACTGTGCGGGGAACTTGGGCCCTCCGAGGGCACCTTCCTTGCCACGCAGGCGTCTCTGCGCCGCGCCTGCCGCGCCTGCTGACCTACCTGGTCATGACGCACCAACTGCTGATGGACACCGGGGGGCCATCGGCCGGCCGCCTGGCCATTGGAGCTGAGGAGCATGAGGCGCGCGCGCTGGTGCACGAGCTGGGCTGCTACGACCGCGACCCTGCGCCGTTGCCAGCAGATGCATCCTGTGTGCCGCAGGCGCGCCGCCCGTGCTGCATGCGCACAGCCAGCGCTGCTTGGCTCGGGGCATCTCCTTGTCTGCTGCCTGGCGTGCTCTTACGACTTCGACACAGGAATGCTTGTTCGTCTCACAGCTTGTCTCTGACAGCGGTGCTCAAAGCAGTCGGCCTGGCCCTACTCAACGACGCTGAGGCTGTCCCTGCGCAACCTGCAGGGAGCCTTCCCGGAGGCGGACATCCAGAGCCTCAAGGAGGCCGCGCAGCTGACGCGGCAGGAGGCCGTGGAAGCGCTGCGCCACACGCGCGGTGATGCGCAACAGGCGCTCCTGAACGAGCTGGACGCCATGCACCTGAACCAGGCGCTGGTGGACTCGCTTGTGCATGAGTACGCGTCCTTCAGGTGCACACTTCGCCCCCCCAGTCAAAGCTCGCCCCCCCAATCAAAGCTCGCCAAGTGCCTGTTGGCAATATTGTTATCCCTTGGCCTCATGTGAATCACATTCATGTGTTGCAAGCCGGCCTCCACAGTAGCATTATTTACAAGTTTGGTCTGACGCCCACGCATGGTCCGTGAGGACTCTGTGTCAGGCACTCTGATTTACAACAGCATGGTTGTACGAAGTCGTTGGGCTGAAACGTGGCGCACACGTGTTATCGCAGGGACCTGCTGGCCGACTGGGACGACTTCGCCAGCCCCAGCTGCGCGAGCCCCAGCCTCGTGTGTGCGGCGCCCGTCGCCATGGACGTTGATGGCGCCCGGCCGCCCGCGGCAGCGGCGCAGGCTTGCGGACGCGGGGCGGTGCCCGCGTGCGGCCACGGCCAGGACGCAGCTGGTAAGAGCGCGCCGCCTTGGGCGTGCGACACGGCGGCAGAGGACTGCCGTGCCACGCGTCGCGGCCTGGCGCGGCGCGGCAGCACCGGCGTCGTGGAGGGCGCCGGGGCGCTGCGGCACGCCAGCCGCAGCCCGCCTAAGAAGATGCCGCGCTGGCGCGGCCGGAGCCGCAGCGCCGGCGCCGTGCGCGGCGGCGCGGCGCGTGTGGACATCAGCACGGGGCAGCCAGCCAGCAGCCTGCGACCGCGACCGGAGTGGCCGATCGTGGAGCGCCTCGGGCTGTCGGCCTGGGCCTGCGCCCCGAGCAGCGCGCGCCGGGACGAGCTGGCCAATGGTGCGGGCGGTGCGTGCGGAAGGGCAGGCGATGCTGGGGCTGCTGGTGCCTCTGGCGCTGCCGGTGGCGCGCCCATGGGCACGCTGGCGTCGCCGGTGAGCGCGGGCGGCAAGGCGCATGCGGCGGTGGCGCTGCTGCGCTTCCAGGTGGAGCAGGGCTGCATCGAGGAGGTGCGCGCACGCTCGCTATAACGTTTTACTAGATGCAGGGAGCTGGGGTACTGCAGGCTGTCTTTTGAGACATTGCGCTTCCTGGCATGGTATTTCAGTGCACCCTCAACCAAGCTGCCGCTTGCATTCGCAAGGTGCAGGCCGAGCTGGCCAGCGCGTGCTGGCATCATGCTGTGCCTCATGCCCGATCATGACTGCTTGTCATCAGAAGTCTTTGTATTCCAGCCGGTCATGCCTTACCCTACTGGTACTCCAGTCCCTTGTCAAGCTCGCCTCAAAGTCCATGCATTTTGAGCATTTTGTCGTGCACATGCCAAGCATGCGAAGCCGACACTGCGCAGGCGCTGCCAGGCATCGAGGCGCTCGTGCCAGGCTTTTTGGACGGCCGCTCGGACGTGGCCTTTGCTCTGCATGCCGCGCGTTTCCATGCGGCCGCCGCCGCTGGCGACGGCGTCGGCGCGCTGCAGCTGGCGCGCGCAGAGCTGGCGCCGCGCGCGCAGGCCTGCCCTCACCTGCTGCCAAAGCTCAAGGTGCGGTGCCCAATGCGCATTGCAAGAGTGTGCGGGGAGCCTTGGCCGGCATGCGACGCGCTGAGGCCTGTCACTGTTACGCGGAGCTAAGGTGCGGCTACCTCTTGCGTGCAGGCTGCGCTGGCCAGCCTGGCGCCCAGCAGCCGCCAGCCAGCCGCGTGCGCGCCGCTGGCGCTGGGCCAGCTGCTGGCTGACGCTCTGCGCCGTGCGATGGGCATCCAGGAGCCGCGTCTGATCGGCCTGCTCAAGGCGCGTATGAGCTGCTGCCCGCTGCAATGCTGTGCACGCGTGGGTTGGTTGGGCACTCCAGGGGCATGGCTGACAGGCAGGCGGCGGGGGCCTTTTCTTGAGGCGTGCTGTAGCAAACAATGCTATTTGCCATTGCAGATGATTGCAAATGAGTGTTCGCCAGTTTATGCGCATGCACCTGGATGCCTGCTGCGCACGTTAGATTAGGTGGCCCGCGCACCTTGCCAGCAGGCCGCTTGGGGTCACATGCGGGACACGCCACTCCTGGCGGACCGCAGAGAGAGGCTGCTGTTAAGCTTGCTGAGCGCGCCAGGCCTCCTTGCCCACTGTCTTGATGTGTCCTGCCCTTGCAGACAAGCATGTCCGTACAAGAGTCAACTAAGCCTTTGCTCCCCGCCTTGTCCAGAGTGTGGTCTGCCTGAGGTCTCGACATACTTGCGCATACCAACGCACGGCAAAGCAGCCTGCGCAACCCACCCTGCTGTGCGCCAGGTCTTGCTGGCTAGCCACACGGCGTGGTTCCGAGCGCAGCGCTGCAAGGACCGCTTCGCGGCCTGCCTGGGAGTCGCCGCGCTGAAGGCCGCGCCCAGCGCCGCCGCTGCCGCGCCGCCATCCTCTCCCGAGGCAGCTGCGCCGAGCGAGCCGCGGCCCATTGCGCACTCGCTCACAGGTGCGCCGCAGCTTCTTACTTCTGGGCTGTGGTGCAGCGAAGAGTGTGTTGGTTGGAAACCACATGGTTGTAGATGGTGCCCACCTTTGCATCAAGGACGCCAGAGGTGAGGATGGCAATGCAGTGCATGCGCCGCGGCGGCATCCGTTCTGCTCACAGACTGTGCAGCAGGAGCAGCAGTGGCGGTCAGGGTGGGGCTAGCCGCAGCGCGGGCGAGTCGGCAGCCCTGTTTGTCAGACGGCCACCATGAGGCCATCCCAGTGCGCCTATCGTCCACTTCGCGCAGGCGAGGATGCGAGTGGCGATGACGACGACGCGCTGCTCACGCCGTGGCGCCCCCCGGACGGCCGGAGCGGGCCTGCAGGCGGCAGCGGCGGCGGCGGCGGCGGCGGCGGCGGCGGCGGCGGCGGCGGCAGCGGCGGCGGCCGCCCGGGGGGCGAGGCGGACCGCGCCTGGGACGACCTGAGCGACGGCGACCTGAGCGAGGAGGGCGAGGACGGCCTGAGCGAGGACATGGTGCTGACCACCATGGTGCGGCGCGCCTGCCTGATGGCTGCTCCCCGTAATTTGCCCTGCCGCTGGTCGAGCGAGTGAGAGCTTGAGAGTGTGAGGCTTGCCGGTTTGGGTGACCGCCGAGCTGGGAGGCCTTGCCCGCCAGACTATCGAGGCGTGTGCTACGCGGACCTACCTTGAATGTGGATAGGCTGCAGGTAATTGACACGCTCGCAGCGGTGCGCAGTGCCTCAGACTGTCGCAATGCAATTGTCCTGCAAGTTGACTGAGGCACTGCCTCGGTGTGTGCGTGCAGGAGTTCACAGGGCTGGGCCGTGCCGAGGCTATTGAGCTGCTGTACCAGTTTGGCGGTGATCCTCACGCGGTCATGGCGCACTTGTTTCCCTAAATGTGTTGTGTACGTGATGTGTGGCAGCTTGTACATTGTTGTGTATTCTGTCAAGACAGGCGCATGTACATGAGCATATGACTTGTTACTTGCATTGTCTCGCTTGTCCAGCACCCCTTTTCGCCAACCATTTTGTGTGTGTTAATGGGTTATTTGCAAATGGGATATGGCGTTTCTCATGATCACACAACTGGTGACCAGATCAGCAGCTGATGCTGATGCAGTAGCAGATGATTCTGCTGAGCAGAGCTGATGATCAGAGCTGATGGTCCCATCACTGGCCCCTCCCAGGAGGGGCCAGCCCCAACCCTGGATTCGGCAGGATACCTCTCTGCAGTGGGCGCCTATTTCACTCAGACAGCTGTTGCAAACTTGCACATACACAACAATTTTACAGGTAACTCAGTACACATCCACACATCCAGGTGAGTACAGCAGTGCCTGTGATCGATCACTGCAGCCTCCTGCTCCTGCTATGCGCTTGATCACTGTTTCTGAAATAATACAGTTTGTGCAGCGCTAAGTATTTGCGTGGCAGGCGTAAAAAAACACATCCAAGATGAGCTTCTCCTGCTTCACGTGCCCGTCGCAGTCCTCGGTGGCCGTTATCGAGCGCTTTGGTCGGGTGGGTGCAAGCTGCGCTTCTGGGGTTTAGAAAGAAAAGTATTGAATACTGCTTGGCATGTTCCTGACGCTTGCTAGTGCGCCACTCACAGTTTAACCGCTTCGCGCACGCTGGGCTCAACCTCATCAACCCGTTCTGCGGCACGTACCGCTTTGCTCTGTGGTTGGTAGCCACGCGGCAGTTATGCGTTGTAGGCGGCGCTTAGCACATGACGTGGCGCAAGCACAGGAGAGGGATGCTCTTAGGCTTGCAAGCGTGGACGTGTTGCCTGAGGCTCCTGACTTGGCTATGTGCAAGGCCTATGTCCGACACATAGGCGACCCGAGTACTTTTTAAGCAAAGTGTTCACAAGCTGCTGAGAATCTCATGCTCTGCCTGTTGGTAGAAGGACGTTGGGTATATTTGCCAAGCTGAGGCTTGTTTTAGCCTTGTAGTTTCAGCCTAGTAGCGTTGCGCGAAGCAGCACAGTACTTGGAAGTACCGCCTGAAGCCACATACCAGATGGCGCTGCAAGTCTGAGCAGCCTATGTTGCTGTAGATGACTGTGCTGACGTCCGCCTGTTTCTGCAGGCGAGTCGGTGGCCGGCCGGCTGTCACTGCGTGTGCAGCAGCTGGATGTGGCAATTGACACCAAAACCAAGGACAACGTCTTCGTGCGCATGGTTTGTGCCCTGACGCTTTGAGTATGTGTTGGTCACACATGTACACATATGCAGATCCTTGCTCAGCAGGCACAGTTGCAGCTGTAGCGTCACGGACCTGGCACTGCACGCAGAAAGGTGTACTTGTTGAACACGCTTATTGCGCTTGAGCATGGTGGTGAATTGCTTCTCATGAGAGCTTATAGCCTTGCAGGTGGTCTCCGTGCAGTACCAGGTGGTGGATTCACAGATTTCGGACGACAGCAACACAGACAGCCTGAAGCTTGCATTTTACAAGCTGACCAACCCTCACCGCCAGATCACCTCGTGCGTCCTGCCCCTGTATCAGCGCTAAGTCCTTATCTTGCTGCACAGTATATCCGGTGCTGCTACTGGAGAGTGTGTCTTGCATTGTACTATCAATGTTACATCAACATTTAAAGTCGGAGGACTTAGCAATTCACCGTACCCAGTACAATAGCCTGAGCCTGAGAAGAGATGGAATCCTCAGGTATGTGTTTGACGTCGTGCGCGCCGTGGTGCCCAAGATTGACCTGGACAACGTGTTTATTGCCAAGGAGGAGATTGCGCAGGATGTGCAGGCCACACTGACAAAGGTGCGAGGCGCTACCGTTGTCATAGTGTGTTTGACGATGCCCTCAGAGTTTGACACGACATGACTCCGACTAGATTCCACGCTCTTTCTGTTGCATTATGGCTGGAGGTGGTATGTCTACACTTACAACAGCACTGGCTCCGGCTCTGCTCACACCTGTTTGCTGCGGGTCCGTGCAGTCCATGGCGTCATTCGGCTACCAGGTGTGTGCGGCCGTCTTTTTGTAATGGAGTACATTGAAGAGCTTGAGCGCCAGCGTTCATTATGAAGCTCTCTGCATGCGTGTAGATACATGGGCACTTGATGAGTAAGGCTCAGAGGTTTGAAAAGTGAAGTCACAACCACAGTGTGATTGTGGCCTCACGTTTGCTGTGCCGACGCGCGCACTGCTGCACGCAGATCATCCAGACGCTGGTGACCGACATTGAGCCGGACTCCAAGGTGCGCGTGGCCATGAACGAGATCAACGCCGCCGTCCGCCAGCGCGCGGCCGCGCTGGAGAAGGCGGAGGCGGGTGCGCGCACCGCGTTTAAGCATGTGATAAAGCTAGGAGTGTGTGGTGCCGCTTCTGTGTCGGTTGCGCTTTGTCAGGTCAAAGACGTCCATCTGCAATGCACCAGGACTGGGCATGTGCCCAGGATATCTTAGCACAGAGGAACTGCGGGCTGGTGCAGTTGGGTTACTGCAGGTGCTGAATCAGCAGTGAAAGGAAATGCATGCTCTTGTGAGTGATGTATTATACATTGTGCTGAAGCATTGGCCAATGCAAGTGCAGAGAAGATTATGGTCGTTAAGAAGGCGGAGGCGTCTGCTGAGGCCAAGTTTCTCGAGGGTGCGTGCCCCACCGCGCTTTGCTTGACATTGGGAGTAGTATGCAAGCTATGGGGTGAATGAATGGGTGCTCTTCTGCGCACTGTGAGCAGCAGTTCGGAAGCGCAGCACCCCTACATGCAGTGTCATTATCGAGCGCGCTCGCATTCTTATACAAAAGCATTGGCATCGCAGCACGAGTGGGCGTTGCGGTTGCGGCAAGCGCGCTGTTGCTATAATTGTGTCGGAATGCCCTGCCGGCTGGCTGCGCAGGTCAGGGCATTGCGCGGCAGCGCCAGGCCATCGTCAATGGGCTGCGCGAGAGCGTGACCGCGTTTGGCGAGGACGTCAAGGACGTGTCCAGCCGCGATGTGCTGGAGCTCATGCTGCTCACGCAGTACTGGTGCGCGCACAGCATCGCCCACATGCTATTTGTTTCGTGCAACAGCCCCAGGCTGCGCTGCCACAGGTTGTATGTTGCCTGTCATACCGTAGTGAGCGGGACGCTATAGGGGTGCTGAGTCTAGTGGTGTCTGTATCGTCCTGTTGTGTGACATGTAAGTTTGTTTGTGTGATCTGTATTTGTTCACCAGCAAGGAGGTAGGGGTGCTGCACCCCTGGCAGCAAGGCCGCCGACAACTGACGCGTGTGCGGGGCGCCTGCTGCAGCGACATGCTCAACAACGTCGGCGCGCGCGGCGGCAACTCCACCATCTTCATGAACAGCAGCCCGGGCGCCATGGCCGAGCTGGGCACCCAGATGCGGACCGCCTTCACCCAGGCGGCCGCTGGCTCGCAGGCCCTGAGCCAGTCCATGAAGCGCGAGTAGGTGTCCGCTCCGATTGAAGGGGCAGCCGCTCAGGCGGTGCTGATCCGGGTATCGCGCCAGTGCTACGCAATGTCCGTGGGGTGTGGTAGGACCGGGGGTCCAGCGGTCAGGCTTGCATGACCTCGACCATGGCTGGTACATGCCCGGGCAGCCTGGGCTCGCATTGCGTCTGGTGCTGGTGGGTCCCGGGGTCACCTGCTCTGCTGCGGAGCTTGTGCCAGGCGGCTGCCGACCTGATGGCGCATCCTGGCTGGCGGGACCTGTGACCATGGTCCTGTCAGAAGCTGTGCTTACAGCAGTGACACAGGTGTGTATACAGCTGAGAGTGGACAAGTGCTGCTGGGGCTGCTTCTGAGGTCCTACCACACCTATCACATACACTGTAGCAGGAGATGATGCACTGTAGCAGGAGATGATGCATCCACTGTACAGCGCAGTTTTGGATATGTGTTGCATAAGCCTTGCATCTGTCGGGCTGCCTTACTTCTCTGTCTTTACAGCACTGCTATTACAGCGTGTGCGCAGTACAGATGCAGTTTAGGAGTGCCAGGTATCAGTGTGGTAACACAGTTAGGCCATCGTGCTTGCCTGCATGCTTTCATTGCTGATTTGACACGCAGCTTTTGCTGTCCCGCATGTGCCTGCATGCTGTGTATATCTTTGTAATCAGTGTGGCGATCTTGGTCACATTTTTTTCAGGTAGTAGCTAGCTGTAAGTGAGCAAACACGCAGTCTGTGGATATCCTGCATGCCTCTACACTGTACCTGCATCTACCCTGGGACAATGCCTATGTTATGACTACATCAGATACACTTCAGATGAGCGACTGGCCGCTGTCATATGCTTGGGCCATGTTTACTGTGCGTCCATTTGCCTCAGCCCCACCCTGTGCTGCAGCCTGTGACTCTATTGTGTCCACCGATGCGCCCTTCCTGCCTTGCAGCAGGGCGGGTGTGCCGCAACCTCCAGCCCCACCGATCCCTGCAGCCCATGCGGCGAGCGGGTCGTCCTGCTGTCGCTGCGCATGCGCAGGCTGCCCGTCCGCAGCCGGCTCAGCGGCAGTCCCAGCCTCATGCACGGTCAGGCCGCTGAAGTCCAGCAGAGCCGGCGGCTCATCGGCGGTGGGACTCAGCCCCAGCCCAGGCTCAGGCTCGGAGCCCAAGACCGGCATGGGCCCTGCCGTGGGCCCGCCCAGGGCATCAGGGAGCGCCAGAGCGCCGCGCGCCACATCACTCGCGGGCTCTGGACCCAGGTCACGCGCCGCGGACGGGGCATGCGCAGGGCCTGGGGCGCTGCGGCGCGGGCTGGCTGCACCCCGAGCGCCCACCTGGGCGGATGCGCCCGGGGGAGCTGCCTGGTCCACAGGCGAGGCCAGGCCCAGGGCCACGCCTCCGTCGGGGTCCGCCGTCGGCGGCGGCCCAGGCCTGCTCTTTGGGGCGCCGGCGGCGCGCATGGAATCGCTCGGCGCGCTGGCGGGCGCAGCGAGTCCCTCCTGGCGCTTGGCGTCGCCTGCCGGGGCAGCACCGCTCGCGGCGGCGCTCCGGGGCGCGGCGGCCGCTGCTGGCGATGCCGGCAGCCCCTCTGGCTTGCCTGCCACGCGCTCCGTCGGCCCCGCGCCTGCCGGCGCCCGCTCAGAGCTGCCTGCATGCTCAGAGACGCTTCCCTCCTGCGGTCCACCCGCCTGTGCCGGCGGGCCCATGGCCTGAGCGGCTGCTGGGCCGGGCCCGGACGCGTCAGTATGGGACGCTGGCGCGGATCCCCCCTTGCTGACAGACTCAGGCTTGGGGCTGGCGGCGGTGGCGGCGGCGGCGCCGCCGCCGCCGCCGCGGCTCCCGGCCCAGCCAGAGCCGACTGCGGCGGCCCAGCCTGCGCCGCGCGCCAGCGCCGCGCCCGCGCCGCTGCGCGGCGCCGGGGCAGCGTTGGGGCCCTGGTTGGATCGCGCGGCGTCGCCCGCCGCGTCGCTCGCAGGCCGGGCGGGCGCCGCATCGCCGCCGCCGCCGCCGAACGCGACAAAGCGGCTGAACAGCGAGCCCGCCAGGCTGGGCCCCTCTGCGCCCTTGGGCTTCGAGCTGGCCTCTACACGCTCAGGCTCGGCCTGCTTCACTGCGGCCCTGGGCGAAGCTTTCGCTGCCGGCGCAGCATCCGCCACTCTGCCGCCGCCGCCGCTGCCGCCGCCGCCGCCGCCGCCGTCGCCGCCGCCGCCGCCAGCGTTGCCCGGCTTTGCAGCCCCCGCCGCAGCGTCCAGCTGCCGCCGCAGCACGGCATTGACGCGCAGGTGCAGCTGGCCATTCTCAGCCAGCACGCCCGCAAACGCGCGTCGCAGTGCGGCCTCGTCGGCCAGCGCGTCGACGGCGCCGTCGGCCGCAGCGTGCGGGCCAGGGCCCGGCCCGGCCAGCTCGCTCATCCCCTCGGCGCCGTCGGCCGCGCCGCGCGCGGCGTGCGGCCCGGCAGGTGGCGGCGCCTCCCCAACGCCTGCGCCGCGCGGCGCCGGGGGCGGCGCGGCGAGCAGGCGCGCCTCCGCCAGCAGCATCTGCGGCCGCCGCCAGCGGGTCAGGGTCTCTAATCAAACCCTGTAGCAGTGCTGGTTTCACATCTTCCCGTATGCCAGAACCCTCTGTGCTTAAGCGTGCGGAGCGAATGCAGGCATGGCATCCCGCACCACAGCATGAGCGAACAGAGACGAGGGCTTGCGTGTCTGCCAAATCATTCTGAGACTGCTGGGCAACCTCAGCACACACACGGCACATGCCTGCCGCCACGCCCACACACAGGCACCGCTGACAGAGCACCACATTGCGGGCGTCCGGCCTCGCCCGAAATGCCCCAAGCCCGCAGCGCGCTCGCGCACCTGCAGGCGCCCGTCGCTGACCGCGAGCAGCTCCGCGTCGCCGGCCGCGCCGCCGCGCCCCGCCTCGGCGCGCTCGGCGGCCGCCAGCGCGTCCGCGGCCGCGTCCGCCAGCCGTTCGCGCAGCGCGGCCACCTCGCCCAGCAGCGCGCGCACGCGCGCGGGGCTGCCGCCGCCGCGCCCACCGGCGCCCGGGCCGCGCGGGCTTGCCTGCTGCGGCCGCGCGACGGCCGCGGCTGCGGCCGCCTCGGCCGCCTCGCGCCGCCGGCGCGCGGCGGCCAGCTCGGCGCGCGCAGCCGCCAGCTCGGCGCGCAGGCCGGCGACCTCCGCGTCGCTGGCGGCCGGGTCGGGCGGCGCGCGGGGCGGCCCCGGGGCGGCCACGGCCGCGGTCGCGGCGGCGGTGGCCGCCTCTGCGGCCGCCTCGGCCGCCGCCGCGCGCGCCTGCTCCGCGTGCAGCCGCGCGCGCAGCCGCTCCATGCTGGCCAGCAGGTCGCGCTGCGGCGCGGCGTGGGCCGCGCCCGCCGGCGCGGCGCCCGCGGCCGCGTCGCCGGCCGCGCCCGCACCATCTGCGCCGCCTGCTCCCGCGTCGGGTCGCGGGTCTGCTCGCGGCGCGCCCTGCGGTCGGCCCGCCTCCGCGCCCGCGGCGGGGGCCGCCGCCGGCGCCGCCGCCGCGTGCGCGCGCGCCGCGGCCAGCTGCGCTCGCAGCGCCTCCGCCTCGTCGCGCGTTGCCCGCAGCGCGTCCGGGTCTGGCGCAGGGCGCGCCGCCGCGGCCCGCTCCGCCGCTGCGCGGGCCGCCTCTGCAGCCTCGCGCCGCTGCCGCTCCTCTGCCAGCTGCGCGCGCGCCTGCTCCAGGGCAGCGGCTGACTCCTCGGCAGCCGCCGCGGCTGCGGCGTCCCCGTCGCGGGCGGCCGCCTCCAGCTGCGCGCGCGCTTGCGCCTGGTCGGCCGCGGCCTCGGCCGCCGCAGCCTCGGCGGCCGCGCGCCGCCGCTGCTCCTCCGCCAGCCGCGCGTGCACCAGCTCCAGGGCAGCGGCGGACTCCGCCGCGGCCGCCGCGGCCGCGCCACCTGCCTCGGGCGCCTCGGCCGCTGGCTGCGCATGCTGCTGCGCCTGACCCACGGCGGCCTCCTTCGCGGCGGCCTCCGCAGCCTCGCGCTGCCGCCGCTTGTGGCCAAGCTCCGCACGCAGCCGCTCCAGCGCGGCCGCGGCCCTGGCCTCTGCGGCCGCCGCGGCCGCGCCGCTCGCGGCCTCGGCGGCCTCCGCGCGCGCGCGCAGCTCACCCCGCTGGCCGCGCAGCGCGTCGTGCTCAGCCGCGGCGGCCGCCGCTGACGCGCGCGCCTCTGCCAGCGCGCCCTCGGCGGCGGCGCATGCGCCGGCATCCCGCTCCGCGGCTGCGCTCGCCGCGGCCGCCGCCGCTGCGGCCGCGCGGCCGCGGCCGCGCGCGTCCTCCAGCTCCGCGTCGCGCTGCGCGGCCTGATTTGCGGCGGCGGCGGCAGCGGCAGCTGCCGCGGCGGCGGCATCCTCGGCCGCCTCGGCGCGTGCCCGCTCCGCCTCACAGCCGGCAGTCGCCTGCGCGGCCGCCGCCTCGGCGGCGCCGCGCGCGGCCTCGGCCGCGTCGGCACGCACGCGCTCGACCGCGGCCGCAGCCTCCAGCCGCGCTGCAGCCTCGCCCGCCGCCGCCGCGGCGGCCCGCGCCGCAACTGCCGCCGAGTCGGCGCGCGCGCGCTCGGCTGCGGCCGCACCCTCGCCCGCCCGCGCGGCCGCCTCAGCCGCGGCGGCCGACGCTGCTTCTGCCGCCGCCGCGCGCTCGTGCGCCTCCCGCAGCTGGCCCTGCAGGCGCGCGGCCGCGGCCTCGGCCGCCGCGGTTGCGGTCTCGGCGAGCGCGCGCCGCTCCGCCTCGGCCGCGAGGCCCCGCAGCTGCTCCTGCAGCGCGGCGGCCGCGGCCTCGGCCTCGGCGCGCGCTGCCTCAGCCGCCGAACGCGCGGCCTCGGCGCCCGCGCGCCGCTCGCGCTCGGCTGCAAGTTCGCCCGCCGCGGCGGCGCCCGCGCCCGCGGCATCGTCCCGGGCGCGCTCCTCGGCGGCCGCCGCGGCGGCCTCGGCGGCGGCGGTCCGCTCGCGCTCGGCGTCCAGCTGCCGCCGAAGCGCCTTGACCTCGCGCGCCAGCACCTGCGCGCGTGCAGGGTGGATGTCAACCTACCCTGCCCTAGCCGCGCAGCTCAGGCTGCAGCTCAAGCCACCAGGCTGGCGGGGCACGCACGGCGTGGGCTGTCTCGGGTGGTGGCGCAGGTCAATGCACTTCTGGTCCTCAATCACGCATGGCCATATGGCACGCCCTGCTCAGGTCTGCCTTCATACGAGAGCGCTCTCGACCTCGCACACATGCTAGGAGTAACCTCAAAAAGTCAGCTGCCAGATTGGGTGCATGCACAGGTACCAGCTGGCCCTGGCCGGCAGCCCATGCGCTGGCGGTGCCACGGTCGCAAACCCTGCAGCCCAGCACGCGCCTTCATGTCCGCCTTGGCCTTGGCCTCGGCGGCCGCGCGGTCGGCGGTGGCGCCGTCCGCCGCGCCGCGCACGGCCGCCAGCTCTGCCGCGACGGCGGCCGCCGCCGCGACGGCGCCGGCAGCCTCCTCGCCCGCCGTTGCCAGCTCGGCGCGTGCTGCGCCTGCCTCGTCCGCGAGCTCACGCGCGCGCGCCTCCGCCACATCAGCACGCGCGCCCGCCTCCGCCGCCCCGGCCTGTGCCTGCGCGCGGCGACGGGGATGTCGGAGCCAGGCTGGCCACCACACCGGCTAATGCCCGCCGTGCGTGTCCGCTTCCCGTTCACCCTGCAGCTCAGCTCGCCAGCGCGCGGCCGCCCGCGCGAGCGCGCTTGTGCGCTCCGCCCAGACTTCACGCTTGCGGCTGCCTGGCGCCTGCTTCACCACGGGCCGCCGGCAGGCTCCACAATAATCCTTGCCGCTACGCATGCTCGCCAGGGCCAGCAGGTTGCAGCGCCAGGCGCAGCCTTGCGTCCTTGAAGCGCAGCACAACGACCCAGCCACTGGCGAGCACGGCCTGAGGCATGCAGTGCGGCGAGGCAGGGAGCTAAGCCGCCAGGGCCTGCGTCGGCGGCAGGCCGGCGGCGCGCCTGCGCGAGCTGCGCCGCGTGCGCGGCCAGCAGCTCGGCGTCCGGCGCCGCGGCGCGCCCGCCGCGCGCGGCGTCCAGCGCGGCGTCCAGCTCGGCCACACGTGCGGCCAGCTGCCGCTTGGCGCCGCGCTCGGCGTCCGCGGCCTCCGCCGCGTCCTGCCGCGGCGGGCGCGGCGTGGGAGACGCTCGACACATGTTTGGCCTTCTTCGCCAGGAGCGGCCTTCACGCAAGATGACGCTGGCGCCTCTGGCCGGCCGGCGGGGCTAACAGGGCCTGGCATGGTCGCAGAGTCGAGTCTAGGATCTGTCGTGCATGCCAACACTCTAATCCATGCTCCTCTTCCAGCTACGCATGCGTGCAATGCGCCCCTCACCAGACTTCCCCGCCTATCGCCCCTCATGCAGCCCCGGGTGCGCGCGCCTGCATGTCGGCGGCGGCGCGCTCCAGGCGCTGCTGCAGCGCCGCGACGTGCTTGCGCACGCTGCCGCGCTGCTCCACACGCAGGCCCAGCCGCAGCCGCTGCTGCGCCGCGCCGGGCTCAGCGGCGGCGCCGCCGCCGCGCGCGCCCAGGTCCGCTGAGAGGCGCTGTGCACACACACATTGGGTCTCAAAGAGGTGCTCCCTTTGGTCCTGAAGGGACCAGCTCACTGACCGCAGACTCCACAGTTGAGCAAGACATCACTCCTCTCACATCAGTATGCCTTCGTGGTGACACAGCCCTCCTGCCATTTAGCTGCAGCATATGAACAACTGACCTGTCATCAAGAGGCAGGAGCAGGCACTCTGCGCTACTGCGGACATGTCACTGGAAGGCAGATGCAGGCATACGCACTTGAGAGGCGGCACGGGCGCGCTGCGCGGCCGCCGCCGCCGCCGCATCTGCACCATTGTTGCTCGCGGCCGGCGGGCCGTCAGGCTCGATCTCGCCAAAATCGCTGCCGCTGCTGCCGGCCACGCCGCCGCCGCTGGGCGCGCGCCGGTGCGCTGCGTGCCCCGGCCCCGCGCCTGGGGCCCCGAGCGCGGCGGGCGGCGGCGGCTCAATGGCTTCGGCCGACGCGGCGGTGAAGCCGGAGACGGTGGAAGCGGCATCGCCGCGGGGCGACGAGCCCTCCGACATCGTGTACCCCACCGTGTCGCCGCGCACCGACCCCGCCACGCTCGCCGCCGCGCTCGACGCCGCTCTGCGTACGGCGAGTGGAGCCTTCTCATGCTGTAGATATGCTATGCCCCAGCCCCACAGGGCATGCCCCAGCCCCACAGGGCATGCCCCAGCCCCACGATGACACAGACCCGGAGTTAGGAAAAAAAATGTTGCAAGGCTTGTGCAAAGATGCACAGCTGCATGCGATAGCCAGCTGCATTGTTCGCTCACTAAAGCCAGCATGGCGGACAACGTCTCCTGCACACCAGCATTGTGCAGAGACCAGGGCGCGGCGGGCTGTCATGCACGCTGCACCGGACAGTTCGTGGGCATCGAGCGGGCACACACACACACTGTATCGCGCTACATCTCCCACTGCCACCATAGTAAGGCCGCGCGAGAAGTTGCGGGCCGCACCGCTGCACCAGGCGCGCGGCGTCGGACAGCTCCAGGAAGGCGTTGAGCGGGCGCGCGCGCGCGAGCTCCGGGTCGGCCACCAGGCGCCACAGCCACTGCTCCAGGTCGCGCCGGCGTCGCTCCACCAGGTCCGGGCGCCGGTTCACGCTGGCCAGCGCGCGCCGCGGCGGCGGCTCGCGGCCCGCCATCGCCCGCGCGCCCAGCTCCTCGCGCAGCTGCGCGCGGCGCGCGGCTCGCCCGGCGCCTGTGTTGCGGAGCGCTCTTGACAGCGCTCGCCGCCGACAGATGCTGCGCCTCCGCCTCCGCATACTCACGGAGCCTAGCGGCTCCGGGCGCTCCTTGAGCCGGCCGCCAACCTCTGCTTGCCCAGCTCCTCCCGCAGCTGCTCATTTGCAGGAACAGCAGCTCACACTGGCTGCGCTCTGTCCTCCGTGTGCTTGCAAAGAGAGTGCCAACTCAGCCACGGCCCAAGCACAACAACGTCGATAGGATGGCTGGGGCCGCAGCGCACGTTGGCGTGCAGCTTGGTAAAGTGGCTGAAGCGCCGCAGCACGCTGCGTGTGCGCTCCGGGCCACGGCCCTCTGGCGGCAGCACGCGCACCTCCACGCGGTAGAACTGCACCGTACCAGCGATCAATCAGCAGCTGTGCCAAGATTGCGAGTCTCCGGACTGTAATTCATGGAAACAGCCAAAGGCACAGGAGCGCAAGAGCTGCTATTGTTGCCGTGTGATCGTCCAGCGCGAACAGACGGTCACATACGCCCGCGATGCGCAATCAGTCGTCAAGGCGCACCACAGCAGCGTGCAGGTGTGAGCCTCCCTTGTATTTATGACTACAAAGCGGTCAAGTATATGCTGTCACTACTCAACCGCATACCAAGCCAGACGTGCGCACCACCACCACCTCATCGTTCTCGAGCGTGGTCTGCGTCCACGATGGGATGGTCACGCTGAACTTCCAGCCGGATGCCATCAAGCCCTCGCTCACGCTTGCAGCGTGCTATCCAAGCTCTGGCCAGACAGCGCGTTTGTGTTTGGCACAGAGCGTGCTACACCTGTGCTGCACAAGACTCTCACTGCAGCAGTTTGCACGTGCAAAAGAGTCCATCACCATAGGCCTCTGCAGCACCTGCACAGCACTGCGCATTTGTCTTGCGCTTGCATCCGCCATGCTTGCACCTTCCCTAGGTTTGCACAGGGGTGAGCTCAGGTTGGGCTCCTCTTTCATACGTCTGCTGGGACTTTGAACGCATGTATTACAAGTATGTATGCGCACATGCACCTATCAAGACTCTTTCTGCACTGAAAAGAAGAGCAATGTAAACCAAGGCAGCTCAATATGCGCTCATGCTTAAGGTACTGCACAAAGACAGCGACGGGAGGCGAGCATAGACAAGCAAGCTGCTAGGGCAGAAAACAGACCAGGATAGCATATGAGGGCCGCGGCTGCATGCGCGCCCACCCTGGCATCTGCAGTCCATTAGGGCTAAAATATAACTTGGCAACCTCATGCTGGCTGGCGCTCGAGCCAACCGGTGCCGCGTGCACAGTGCGCGATCATCTGGTGCTACGCCTGAAGCGGGTGCGTGCCTGCAGCCTCAGTGCCAGCCGCAGCGCGGTCACAGTGCAGGCTGCGTCTGCGGCAGCCTTGACTTTTGCGGCAGCCCAGGTCGGGCAGTCAGCACGCAGACATGGAGTGCTGACATGCAGGTGGGAAGCCTCCCCAGCCTCGTCCTCGACGCGCCTCTGAAGGCTACCAGCATGGCAAAGGTCGGCTGCGATCTGGCTGGGGCGCACCGCGCAGCTGGCGCCGCTAGCACGCCGGTAGGCACTCCAGATAGCTGGGAGGTTGGCATCCTGGACTGCCAGGTGCACGGCGCTGTGCACTCTACTTCTGAGCGCGTGCAGCATGTGCACAGCTGTGCGGGTCTCCTACCCACAGCTTGGTGCGACTCGTCCCTCTGCATGCCCAGGCCCGCGTCAGCAACATGACCTTGCGTCTGCCGCGCAGGTGAGCAGATCCTGCAGGCCCACCTGGGCGAGGCAGCGCACGACGTGCCCCGCAGCGGAGGACCCCATGCGCCTGCATGCCGCTACAGCAGTCGGTGTGCGGCGTGTCGCTGAGGACCGCGGCGTATGCGATCCAGCGCAGAATTTCTCATACCCGCTACCAAAGACTTGACAGATGTTATGCATGGGTGAAATATACGGCGATGGAGGAGAACGGCGGAACAGCTCACGGCGCAGAGCAGGACCACTCTTCATGGCCCTTGGCGTGTTCGTGGGCAGCAGTGCGACTGACATGCCGCTGGAAACCCTGGCATGGAGCGCCGCGGTCGGCCTCGCTGCGGCGAGCAAGTGCAAGGCCCTGCGTCTTGCAAAAGCTGGTGTCCAAGGCCGCCTGCTTGGAGAGACTTCATGCGCAGGCTGAACATGCATGCAGGGCCTGTCTACTGCTGACCCCGCAGATCCTGCAGCTCCTGCAGAAGGCAGCGCGCCGCCAGCACCAGGGCCCGACGGCACGGGTCCATCCCGCCGCGCGTTGCCTTCAGCATGAGCTGCGGGATCTGCGGGACAGCAGCAGGCAGGCCCTCCAGTGCGGGTCCAGCCTGCGCGCGATTTCTCCGAACAAGCCGTTAGACACCAGCGTTCGTAGCGTCTTTGACGGCCTTGCAGTCGCTCGCCGCTGCGAGGCCGACCGCGGCGCTCCATGCCAGGGTTCCAGCGGCATGTCAGTCGCACTCCTGCCCACCAGCATGAAGAGGGCCGCAAAGAAGTGCTCGTGCTCGGCGCAAGCTGTCCCGCCATAGCAGCCAGCGCGCAGCCGATCTCTGCCACGCTGGTGGCCTTGAGCGCGCTGCCAGGCACAAAGGGCCGAAGCGCGTTGAGGACAAGGCGGGGGAGGCTTCTCACCTGCATGTCAGCACTCCGTGACTGCCTGCTGAGTGCTCGGCCCGGGCTGCCATATAAGTCAACGGTGCTGCAGCCGCAGCCTGCACTGTGACCGCGCTGCGGCTGGCACTGAGGCTGCAGGCACCCACCCGCATCAGACGTAGCTCCAGATGATCGCGCGCACAGTGCATGCTGCACCAGTCCGCTCGCGCGCCACCGCCACATGTCCACTCACGCTGGTTGATATGCAGCCCAGGCTGCGCGCCCTGCAGGTGCCTGGCCAGCGCCCAGAGCGCCTAGGTCAAAATCAGAACATGCGGTCCTCGCTGTTCACACATACAAATGTTCCGCACCGCAGGAGCACATGGTTTGCACACAGAAGGAACAGCTTGCTACACTGGTGTTGTGGCATAAAAGTTCATTGAGTACAGCACATAGTCCTTCCTCATGAGGTTGGTGCTTGCATGAACCAAAGGACTGCACTTGTCTACATGCAAAAGCATGGCACTTGAGCAAGGACATCTGTCCAGTGCACAGCCTGTACAGGCGCAAGCACAGTGAGATGCGTGATCTACTTCTTACAGGAACATCTCACTGCTTTGCCCTCGCTGAAAACAACCTGCTAGGGCCTGCCAATGCACAAAAAAACGCACTACACATGGAGCAGTGTACAGAGTGTACAGCATGCGGCAGCATCAGGCCTCCCACGCAGCTGGAGCCTTCCCGCGCTCCAGCCTTCCCTGCCTGTTACTGTTGCAACTGAGCTGTGCCGCAAACACCGCACCGGCACATCAAAACTTGCACTGCTGTGAAGCCACGCCCCACCGGACAATGGAAACTAAACGCATGTGCCTCGCACTCTCCCATCTCAGACAACAGGCCACTATTCAAAGCTCCGAGCACAAACGAGCAACTCATGTGCATGCGTTCTGCTCAACAGAAGCCACTGTGTCAAGCTACACCACGGCTTAGCAGCCATGTGCATGCATTTTCCGCCACCACCATGCTAGCGCTGTGTGCTCAGTCCACCTCCTCCACGGTGGGGGCACCACCAGCCCCACCACCAGCGTTGAAGCCTGCGCCGCCGCCCGGCATGCCACCGCCCGGCGTCCCCCCTGGCATGCCTCCTGCATGCACAGCATACTCAATTTTACTACAAAGCAATATTTGACTGCATAGCAACTCACCTGGCGTGTCCTTCCAACACCTGCATGTAAGCATGGCAATAGGTGCATGCAAGATCCGGCCAGCTTTGCTCCACTGCATGCATGCTTGTGCGCAAGCGTCCCGCACCATCGTCGCCGCCCTGGTACATCTTGGTCATGATGGGCGAGCATACACTTTCCAGCTCCTGGCGCCTGTGCGGCCACCCAGCACCAAGATCGCCTTGTGACATCGACACATTTTCAGGACTGCCTGCACAGCAGGGTGCCCAGACTGACGGAAGTACAGTGCTTTGCTTGACAAGCAGGCATGGCGGTGTGCAGCTTGATCGTTGCAGGTGTGCATGCTACATAATGCAGCTCGACAAGCACACGAGCACCCAGCCAGCTGTATGCATAGTGTACCTAACGTACAACTCTGCACGACAATGTCTCAACCAGACCGTAGCCGTGGTCAACCCACCCATTGTGACGCGAGCCTGCCATGCATGCGAGCTCTGAGCCGGCAGGACCGCACTTGTGCTCAAACTCGTCCACCTCGGCCAGCTGGTTGGCATCCAGCCAGCTGATCACGTCCTCCACCGCGCGCTCCACCTTCTCCTTGTCCTCGGGGCTCAGCTTGCTCGCCACCTGCGCGCGCGACAGCTCACGCATTACACTTGCTGCAATACAATGCGAATTGGTGTGCCTTGTTGCAACAACCTTTGAGGCTCCACTGGCTGGAGAGCTGCACACTTTGCTTTTGCTGGTCTACAGACGAGCATCTAAGGAGTACTGTGCGCATGCGCGCAAGTGCGCCAGGGCGCGCCTTCTCATCGCGGATGGTGTTGCGCATGGTGAAGGCGTAGTTCTCCAGGCTGTTCTTGGCCTCCACCTGCCGGCGCATGCATGTCCAAGTGTGAAGTTAACGTAACACCTCACGTAAAACCTGTGTCAGTTGCAAGCTTGCTAGCTGCTCATTACATACATTGAGCGTTAGGCAGTGTGCACATTACAGAAGATGTCACCACCGACAGCACTCCAGAACATGTGTACACCATGCGGGGTAAAGTAGTAGCACCGTGCAAGGTTTAGCGACCCTTTAAAGTTTCGGGTTGGTGCTAGGTGCACCGAGAGAATGAGAGCCGTCGAACGACAAAAGCAGATGATGCAACAGCGCAACTTGAGTGGGGCCGCACCTTGCGCCGCGCCTCCTCGTCCTCGGACTTGTACTTCTCTGCATCCTGCACCATGCGCTCGATCTCCTCCTTGCTCAGGCGGCCCTTGTCGTTGGTAATTGTGATTTTGCTCTTCTTGCCTGCGCGGTGCACGGGGCAGGTTGATCAATGGCCGTCACAGCATGATGGATTCTGCAACGTCGCGGACGGCCCTTCCGATGCAGAAACCGATGTTAAAACTGACACAATGCAGGACCCTGCAAACTTGTGAGTTTCAAGAGGAAAGTTTGCAGGCCTGCACATACCTTTATGCCCATGGCTCGATCGCTAGCTCACTTTGTGCCAAACACCGCGCACACCTGCGTAAAAAACGGCCAGCCACGCACCGGTGGTCTTGTCCTCGGCGGTGACGTTGAGGATGCCGTTGGCATCGATGTCAAAGGCCACATTGATCTGCGGCACGCCACGCGGCGCTGGCGGGATGCCCGCCAGCTCAAACT
>JAABUV010001405.1_pt1 | contig 34900 bp, 33 predicted proteins | sample 5559971 | NCBI WGS metagenome assembly JAABUV01 (sample SAMN10711881, study PRJNA513362) | rock metagenome | isolation source: Antarctica rocks | place: Antarctica: Victoria Land, Knobhead nord | collected 2015-12-19
GCCGGCGAAGTGGCGTCGGCGCCGTCGCCCGCGCTCATCGGCCGCCCGCCGGCGCCGGCGGCGGCGGCCACCCCGCCGCGCCCGGCGGCGGCAGGGCCGGAGCGGCGCGGCGCGGAGGCCGCGGCCGGGGCTGCCAGCGGCGCCGGCCGGCAGGACTCGCCCGTGCGCCGCGCGGCGCCCGCGGCCGCCGCAGCCAGGGTGCGCGCGGATGGCGTGCGCCGCCCGCGCGGCTGCGCATCAGCGCGCCGTGCACCAGCAGCGGCTGGGAGCTGCAGCGTTGACTGACGAGAGCAGCCACCTGCACCCTCCGCTCGCGGCGCGTGAAGCATCTGCACCGGCTGCGTGCTCGCTGGCATGCAGCGGGCCGCCCCTGCAGCGCTGATGGGCGACGCTTCGTCATCAGCGCAGCCACACCCGTCGCTAGGTTATAGGATTGTGCGAACCCTAACCATACCCTATCCTGAGCTTGAATTGATGGGGCCCGCCGTGCGGCCACGCAGGCGCCGACGCCGGAGATGGACCGCGACGCGGTGCTGCGCGACGTCATGGCCATCGCTGCGGGCGGGCTGCCGGGCGGCGGCCGCGCGGCCGCGCCGCGCCGGCGCCCCACGCCCTCGCCGCGGCCGTCCCCGCGGCCGTCGCCGCGCCCGTCGCCGCGCCCGTCGCCGCGACCGTCGCTGACCGCTGGGGCGCAGCGGGATGCGCCGCTGCCCAGCGCCGCGGAGCCGCCGCACCTGGCGCATGGGCCGGCGGGCCGCGGCGCGGGAGCGGCGGCGGCGGGGCCCGCCGCGCCGGCGCCAGGCCTGGCCTCGCTGGCGTCGGGCGGCATGGGCTGGGCGATGTCGCTGCTGCCGAGCATCCAGGCGGTCACGCCGCCCGCGCCGGCGCCGCTCGCGCCTGCGCCTGCGCCGGCCGCGGCCGCGCCGCCCGCCGCCAAACCACGCAGGGCCGGGCCGCCTGCCATCGCTGGTGCGGCTTCGGCGCCGCCGGCCACGGCCGCCGCGCGGCCGCCAGGGCACCCGGCGCGCGGCGCCGGCGCGCCCAAGACCGCTGTGCCGCGCGCGGCCGCCGCGCCGCCGGCCGCAGACGCGCCCACCGCCTCGGTGGGGTCGCTGCCAGCAGCCGCGCCTTCGCACTCCGAACTGGCGGCCGGGGACGCGGCCGGCGCGCGCGGCCGCGCGGTCAGCGGCAGCAGCGGCGACGGGCGGCGGCGCGCAGGCGAGACCGAGGCTGAGCGCGCCGAGCGCAAGCGCCGCAAGAAGGCCGAGAAGGAGGGGCGCAAGGCGGTGCGCTGGCCTGCCCCGGCATTTTTTCTTGTGTGTTCATGCATCACCTGCTCTCTCAGGGCCCCGCCTCGCGGAGAAATGGCCTGGACAGCGCGCGCCTGGGGCGGCGCCGCCAAGCTTTGGCCGGCCGCGTGCACTGGTCTGACCGGTCTGAGGCTGATCCGTGCGGGCTGCCCGGGCGCTGAAAAACCCGTGCAAACCCTCGCGCAGGCGGAGACCCCGGAGGAGCGCGCCGCCCGGCGGGCTGCAAAGAAGGCGAAGAAGGAGAGCAAGGGTTAGGGTAGGGGCGGGCGGGCCGCCAGCATGCACAACCGGAAGCTTACAGCGGCTGCGACCTCCTCTGTCTGCTGACCTGCCTGCCTATCAACGCACGCAGTAAACGCCATAACCCGCACAGCATGCACGAATCAGACCAAAAGACATCAATGCACCCAGGACCGGCCACACCGGCACATAAAAAGCACGCGGGCACTCCCGCTCGGGCGCATGCTAGCCGCGCGTGCCGCGCAGCAGCTATAGGGTCAGGGCAGGCCCTAGCCGCGCGTGACGCGCAGCAGCTCGCGCAGCATCTGGTCCCGGACGGCGGACGGCGCCTCCAGGCCCGCCGGCCGCCGCAGGCCCGCGGGCGGGGTGCGCAGGCCCGCCGCCTCGCCCTCCGGCCCGGCGCAGCCGCCTGCCGCGGGCGCATGCCGGCCTCCCGCCTCGCCTGCCAGCCCGCACGCAGGCTCCGGGTCGCCGGCCCCGCCAAGCAGGGGCGTGTCGGGGCACTCCGCGCGCTGGTGGTCAGTTTTTACAGGCGTCCCGGCTGCAGTCGAGTGGCGCCCCGGGGCATCCGCGCCCATGCTGCAGCTGGTGTCCGGCTCCGGCGCGTCACCCGCATCGGCAGCCCGGGCGGCGGCCTTATCCGTGCTGCCGCCCGCACCGCAGCCCTGTGCGCCGCCCGCGGCGTCCGACTCGGCAGGCGCAGGCGGCGCGCGCGCGATGCTGCCCTGGCTGCTCGGCCCGGCCGCGCCGCGCGGCCGGCCATCGTCCGCGTCCCGGGCCAGTGGGCGCCCCGGCACGTAGCCGCCTGTTTCGCTAGCCGCAAGGCTCTCGCGCGCCCCCGCGCCGTCCGCTCCGCGCCCTGCCTGCCGCACCATGGAGCTGCCGTCCGGGCTCCTGGGCTCACCGAGGCGGCTGGGCGGCGCCGCGCCGGCCCGCTCCTTGGGCGCTGGCCGTGGCGCCGACGTGGGCGTGTCCTCCGCGCGCGTGCCCTCAGCAGGGCCGGGGTCAGGGCCCGGGCGGCCGGCGGCAGCGGCGGCACACGCCGCCGGCGCTGCCGGCGCGGCGCCTGGCCCTGCCGCAGGGCCAGCGTCCTCGGGCGACGACCCCGTCGACCCCTCCGATCCGGGGGGTCGCGGGGGCGCCGCCGAGGACGCGGGCGCGGGCGTCGGCGCGGGCGCAGGCGCGGGCGCGGCGGGCGGCGCTTGCGCCTCGCCGCGCAGTCGCGCGCGCTTGCGCGGCGAGGCCTCGTCTGCGCCTGTGCCTGCGCGCAAGCAAACATGCAGGACACCGGTGCTGGGGATCAGGCGGCGCTGCGCACAGCAGCGCTTCCTGTGACCGCCACGTCTCTTGCCAGGCAACACACCCCCCATGCGCAGCCCGCCACTGTGCGCGCGCGGACCTGAGCCCTGCGGCTCGCTGCCGCTCCCGCTCGGCCCGGGCGTGGCGGCCGCCTCGCCCGGCACGGACACCGCCGCCGGCGCGCTGGCGCGCCGCCCGCTCAGCGCCGCCTTGTGCGCGCGGCGGCGCTCCTCGTCTGCGGCCGCCCGCTTCTGCGCCTGCGACCGCACGGGGCGGCTCAGCCGCTGCAGAAGCCGTGCGCACCCTGGCAGTGGCGCAGCGGCCCACTCGGAGCAGCTTCCGCGTACGATGGGCGAGGGGCGCCCGGCTGAGCACGGGCCGGCGTGATGCGCGCGGCGTGCCGGGTCGCGTCCGAGGGCCCCGACGCTGGCGCCTCAGGGGCAGCGCAGCAGCCGCGCCCGCGTGTGGCCTGGCGCGTTCCTCTGGAGAGCGCGCAGCGCTGCGTCACGGCACGGGCGCGCAGCTGAGGGGCACGCCGCTTGCTCTTTGCGCCTGCATCACCTCCATGTGGCGCGCGGCGCAGCGTCATAGGGTAGGGTTAGGGGTATGCCGGCGCGCGCCGCACCTCGAGCTCCGCGAACGCCTTCTCGACCAGGCCCAGGAAGTCGCGCATGATGCGCAGCACGCGCGACGGGTCCGCCTCGTCGAACGCCTCGCCAAAGTAGGCGGTGATGTCGCGCAGCGCAGCGAGCGCGCCCGCCTCGTGCTCCTGCACGCGTGCGGCCGCGGCTCAGGCGCGGGCGGGCGCTCTTCCCCGCGCGTCTGTGCGTTTCCTAGGGCCGCCCCCGTCGGGACGGTCGGATTGGAGCGGCGCCGCGGGCGCCGCGCTGGCACGGAGGGAGCTGCTGTGTGCGCGCCGCCAGCGCCGGCGCACAGTGCACAGGTGCCGGGTGGGAGCCAGGGGTTTTGTCCAGTGATGGGGTAGGGTATGGCCGGGGCGCGCGCCTCCGTCTGGCGGAAGGCGTCCATGGCGGTCGCGTAGAAGCCGGCCATGGCCGCGCCAAAGTCCTCGTGCAGCGCGCCGCCGGCGGCGCCGGCGCTGCCCGGCCGCACGCCGGTCGCGATGAGCACCTCGCCGTTCACGGCGCCCAGGGCGGCGCGCAGCTCGGCGATCTGCGCGCGCACCGCCGACACCTGCGCGCGCGCGCGCGCGCGCGGCGTGAGTGCGGCGCGGCGGCGCCACCCGCTGCTGCATCGTGGGAGCCGGCGGGCTGCCGCAGGCACGCCGCGCCGCAGTCCCCGCCTAGAGTGCCGACGCTGTGAGCAAACAGGCGCACGAGGAGGCCAGGTCAGGCGCGGCGCGCGCGCGCGCTGCCGGCGTCTCCGCGCTGGTCGATCGCCGGGCGCGCTCGGCATGCACTCGTGCCATACAGAGCCTTGCCGCCTGCCTGTGAGCCCCAAGCTCGCCACACAGCCCAGGCCCCGGCTGTGTAAATGACGCGACGGCGCGCCTGCAGGTTGGCCGCGCCGCGCACGGCCGCGAGCTGGCCGACGAGCGACGCGGCGGCGGCCGCGCCCTCGCCCGCCGCCAGCTGCGCGAGCACGTAGTGCAGCAGCGACGTGCGCCGGTCGGTGCCCTTGACGTCCGCCAGCTTCAGCAGCGTGTCGATGCGGAAGCCTGCGCGCCGGCGCGCGCGCGCGCGCGGGTCAGCGCGGCTCCGGCGCTCCAGTGCGGCACTGAGCCATACGCGACAGGGGCGCCCTGCGCGCCGCCGGGCGGATGCGGCCCCGCGCCCTGCGGTGGATGCTGTGGGTCCGCGCGCCCGCGGCACGTTGGGGCAGCCGGCGCCACCCTAACCTAAGCATACTGCCACTCAACCTTGACCCAGTTCACCAGGCCCTGCTACCCAGGGCGGGCTCGTGCAAACAGCACCGCTGCCGCCAGCCCGCAAGCACGGTGCAGGCGGGCGCCAGGCGGGGGGTGAGGCAAGGGGGGAGGCACCGTCGGCCGCGCCGCGCGCGGTGCCCTCGTTTAGGTGGTTGCCGGTGAGCAGCACCGCGCGCAGCACGGTCATGAGGTCGGCGCTGGCCCGCAGCGCGCCGCAGGCCGCCTGCAGCGCGCCCAGCTGCTCCCTCACCTGCGCGCGCCGCCAGCCCCAGCCGCTCACCGCCGCGCGCGCCGCACCCTCATGGCCCCGGGACGTCTCGCTCACCCGCTCCTCACTGGCCATGCAACAGGCCGGGCGCGGCGGTGCGGGCGCGTGCTGAGCGGCATGGACCCCTGCAGCTGGCCTCGCGGGGCGCGGCCGGGCGCGCGCGCGGCGCGGCCGATACCGCCCCTGCCTCGCCCCGGGCGCGCACGCGCTGCAGCGCGGGCGCGAAGGTGCGGCTGCAGATGAAGCAGCGGATGCGCTGCTGCAGGCGCGGGATGCCCATGACCTCCACGAAGTAGCGCTCCACGGTGCCCAGGCGCTCGGCGTCGCGCAGGCCGCGGTGCAGCGGGTGCTCGCCCTGCGCCGCCCCGCGCGCGCGCGTCAGGGCCTGCCGCGGCCTCCGCATGCCAGCGCGCTCCAGAGCCGTCCGGAGGTCTTGAACAATCATGCGGTGTCAAAGCTCGCAAGGCTTCGGCAATGCTCTGTTGCAGCATCCGCACATCATGTGGGCCCACTCTGCACTCAGGGGGGTGTATACGCTGCGTCCCAGCGCGCGCGCCACGGCCCGGCCGAGGAATGCGCTGCGCTCCGCAGCTGCTACTGGCAGTGAATGCACGCAGCAGGTTCTGCGCAGCGCGCCGGGGTGAGGTCTGAGTGGGGGCGCGCCGCCAGGTATGCGGCCAGGTCTCGGCGCTCGGCGTCCTCGGGCACCGCGCGCGACAGCGCGTCCAGCTGCTCCACCGTCAGCGCCGCGTCGTCCATGCGCAGCAGCGCCTCCTGTGGGCCCGCGCGGCCGCAGGATTATACGGTAACCCTATTCCCTGACGCTACAGGCAGCGAAGGCAGTGTGTGGTGCAGAGAGCATGCACACGCTCGGGCGCAGCAACAGCGCCTGTTGTGGATGCTGGATGACCCTATAGGGTGCCATGTCCTGGTGCTGGCCCGCCCTTGCGCGTCAGGCCAAGCGCCGGCGGCTCTGGTGGTGCCCGGAACAGTGCGGCGGCCCGCGCGCGCCGCGCTGTAGATGCTCGCGCCGCGCCACCGACGGCGCGACGCAGCGCGCCGGGCGCGCATGCGCCGCTCGACGCGGCCGGCGCTGCCAGCTTGTGAGCGAGGCGGCTGCACTATGGCGGTGCTGTGGCCTGACAGGCCCTGCGGCGGGGTCCGCGGAGCGCGCACCTTGATGGCCGCAAAGGGGAGGCGGATGCCGGCGAGCTCGATGCAGATGTTGTGCGCGCGGCGGTGCTCGACCAGCCGCACCTCCGCGCACCGCCCCGCCGCCAGCTTGCGCAGCGCGCCGCTCTCGGTGATCTGCGCGCGCGCGGCGCGGGGCTCTGTGGCGGCAGCGCTTTTGCGGCTCTCTGCGCAAGGTTGTACACGCTCAGCGCTCGTCACATCACTGGCAGCAGCAGCGCATGCGAGCGTCGTGCAGCCGAGCCGCGCCGTCGCCTCCGTGGGCATGCTTGGGGTCGCAGGATGGGGTAGGGTAGGGTTACAGAACGGGGCAGTCACGCGCCTGGAACAGGCTCTCCAGGTGGTCGAAGTCCAGCTTGAGCTGGCGGCCGGCGGCCTGCGACCACACCGTGCCGGCCGGCGGCGCGCGGATCTTGTCCCAGTGCAGCGCCTTGAGCCGCCGGCGCTGCGCGGCCGTGGCCTTCACCTGCCGGCCGGAGCGCCCCAGCGCACTGTCGCGCGCCGGACTGCGTCCAGGCTCGGACCAGCAGAGCGCTACCGCGCCGCGCGCCAGGGGCGCAAGGCAGGCGCGCCTCGAAGCAGGCGGCGCGGTGCCCAGAGGCGTAATCGTACGCATGGCGCGGGCTGCTTTGTCTGACGCTACAGAGCCTCGGCGCTGATCGTGCTCGCGCTGGAGCGTGCTGCGACAGCGCCGTGCATGCGGTGATAACCAAGCCCATCCTCCGACATGCTGCGCATGCCAGCACACCAGCGCGCACACGAGCCAGTCGCCGTTCGGGCAGCCTGCAGTTGCGCCTGCCGCTCACATGGCGCACGCAGGCCGGGTGGGCTCGGCGCGCGCCTTGGCAACGCCCGGATCCGGCGACAGCGCCGTGCGCGGCCGGGCGGCCTTGGCGCCGCTGGGCGGCGGCGGCGGCGGCGGCGGCGGCGGCGTCTTGCGGGCGCCTGCGCAGGCGGCGCGCCCCGCGCCGCTCATGCACTGCGTCGCCCGCTCGGAGCGGTGCGCCTCTGCAAGCTCAATTGGTGGTGGCGCAGCACTGTCAGATATATGCGCATGAACGCCCCTATAGAAGTACTATGTCAGGGGTGCTTCCAACCTTCGCGGAGCGTGCATGGCAGACAGCGAGGCAGCCCTACTGGCCCGAACGCGCGAATGCACACAGTGTCAGGCGCCGCTAGCACACTGTGGCAAGGGGGGCACCAGGCGGCGGTGGCGGTGGCGGCGGCGGCGGCGTGGCTTTCCTGGCGGACGGCGGCGGCGGCGGCGGCGGCGGCGGCGGCGGCGGCGGCGGCGGCGGCGGAGCGGCAGCTTTCCTGGCAGACAGCGGCGGCGGTGGCGGCGGCGGCGGCGGCGGCGGAGCGGCGGCCTTTCTTACTGCCGAACCTGGCAGCTTGGGCAGCGGTGGCGGCGGAGGCGGCGGCGCCGCCGCCGGAGCCCGCCTCGGCGCCGCCGCCACAGGCACGGCTTGCAGGGGCGCCTGTGCCGCGGCGCGCTCAAAATCCGGCGCCGCTCTGACCAGCTCCGCCGGCACGGCGGCGCCGGGCGCTGCCGGCCCGGTGCCGCCCTGCAGCAGCGCGCGCGCCTGCTCCTGGGATGGCGCCTGCGCAGCGCGCCCGCCACGCTTGACACACGCGCGGCGCTTCATGCGGAACGCCGTGTGCCATGTACTATGGTCATGTTGTGGAGCCAGCGCGGACCGCGCACTCCCTGCGTCCCCCAGCGCGCCCAGCCCAGCAAGCAGAGTGGTACTGCAGACATGGCCTCGAATGCCTCTGCCCAGGGCTGAGGCGCCTGGCGTGGGCGGGTGCAGCGCTGGTGTGCGCCTCGCCCAGCATCGGGAAAAGTATTGAGAGAGGCCGTAAATAGCTAACTCGTGCACATGCCTGAGGCTTCTGGCGCAGCCGGGCGCGGGGCCGGCGCGCGCCTTGCCCAGCAGGTAGTGCGCGAGCCGCATGGGGCTGACCGGCGCGCCGCTGCCGGCCGCGCCGGGCGACGCCAGCGGCGCAAACTCCTCGCCCAGCCGCGTCAGCTCCTCCAGCGAGATGCCGACCGGCACCTCCATGACATACTCCGCGCTCCCGCCGCTCCCGCCGCTGCGCGACGTGCCGGCAGCCTAGGGTTAGGGTAGGGTGTGGGTCTCAGCTCCTCCAGCGAGATGCCGAACGGCACCTCCGTGACATAGTTCGCATTTCCGCAGCTCCCGCTGCCGCCGCCGCTGCGCGGCGCGACGGCAGGTGCCTCACGCACGAAGGTGAGGCAGTGTCATGGGGTCAGGCCGCGAGGGCGCCAGCGCTTGGCTTAAATGCGCCCTAATTGCCATGAACCCTTGGGCTGGAAAGGGTTGAGCGGAGGCGCGCGTGTCGCGAGCGCGCGCGCCAGCGCACGGGCTGCGCGCGCGCGCTGCAGGGCGGGCGGGCCGGCGCGCGCCTGCGCGGCGGGCGGCCGGGCTTGCGCGAGATGGTGATCGCTTTGGCGCCCGTGCCCAGCACCAGCACCGGCTGCGCCGCGGCCGCGGGCGTCGCGGGCTCCTCCGCCGCGCCGCTGGCCTGCTCAAGCGGGCCGACCTGGGCGGCCCCAGGCGCTGACACCGGCGCTGCCGCAGAGGCCGCCAAAGCTGGCGGCGGGCCTGCCAGCGAGCGCGGGGTGCTCGCCGACGGGCCGGACTGGTCGCCGGCGGTCGGGCGGGCGCCCTCTGGTAGGAGCGCATGCTCGGGATGCGCCTCCCAGGGGTCCAGCTCGAGCGCTGCGCCGCCTGCTGGTGCTGCGTCCGGGCCTCCCTGAGCGGGCCCAGCCTCGCAGGGCCACTCCGTGCCGGCTGCGGGCCCCGGCGCGCCGAGCGCGGCGCCGCCGGCCGCTGCAGCGCTCGCGGGGGGCAGGTGCCCCTGGTCAGGGGCGGCCGAATCATCGCCGGGCTCCGCAGCACCAGGGTGCTGGCCGTCGGGCGCCAGCGCGCGGCCTGCGTCGAGGTCGAAGCCGGCGTCCGCGGCGCCGGCGCCGTCGCCGGGCGCGGCCGCAGGCTCCAGGTCCGCCAGGCTGATGCGCGCCAGGCCCGCCAGCGCGGCCGCACGGCCGGGCGATGCGGCGGGCGGCTGCAGCCCCACGCCCAGGAGGGCGCCAGCGTGCTCGACGCCCAGCAGCTCATCCAGGGGCGCCGCGGCGGGACTCGACCCAGGACTCGAGTCGGCGGCGCCCTCCTCGGCGGCGGCGGGCTGCGCGCCCCAGGCGGCATGTGCGTGCCCGGGCTCCGGTCCGGAGGGGCTGCCGGGGCTCGCGCCACCGGCGGGCACGGCCGGCGCCGCATCCCCAGCGTCCAGGAGCGAGCGCAGGGGCGCTCGCGGCGGCGCCGTCCCGTCGCTGGCTGCATGCGCGGCCTGGCCGGCCCCGCCGGCCGTTGGCGCTGCCTCGCAGTCGGCCCACTTGATGAGATCGCTAGGGGAGGCACAGGCGGCCCCGCCGGCCGCCGGCTCGAGCGGCTCCCAGGGACCGGCATGCGCTTGCGTGGCCCCGGCGGGCACCGCGCACGGCGCAAGCAGATGCGCACAGTCCCCGGAGCCCGCCGGGCAGGCGCGCGCGCCCCGGCCGCCAGTCGCGTGCGGCGCCGCTGGCGCGGGCGCGCTGGGAAGCCCCGCGGCCGCGGAGCCGCCCGGCTGCGGCGTGGCGGGCGCGGGAGCGGATGAAAGCCGTGCGCCGCCGGCTGATGTGCCGAGCGGCGCCGCCGCTGAGGGCGGCGGCCCCTCTGCGTGTAGGATCGGCGGGCGCGCCGCGCCTGGCGCATCGCCCGCACGGGCGGCCGCACCGCCGGCCGCCTCGGGAGACGCCTGCAGCGGGTTTCTGACTCGCTGCTGGCTCATCTGGCGCACGCCCGCGCCGGCTACGGCGCCGCGCGTGGCGCCCGCTGGGGCAGCGCCGGGAGACGGCCCCGGCCCCGGCATGGAGCCGCCCGAGCACGGCCGGGCCGCAGCCGCCCCGCCGACGGCAGGCCGCGCGTCCGCGACCCCCGCGGCGGCGGGCTGGTGCGCATGCGAGACAGCGCCATCGGCCGCCCGTCCCTCGCCCATCGGCGTGCCCGAGGGCGCGCTGTCCGGGCAGGCTGCGCCAGGGCGCCCGCTGACGCCTGCGGGCGGGGCCGTTCCTGGCGGCAGTGGCGACGGCAGAGGCGACGAGCCCTGGCCGACCAGCCGCGCAGCCAGCCGCTGTAGGCCGCCGACTGAGGACAGCGCCTGCGCAGACAGGGTAGTGTTAGCACAGGGCAGGGTAGGGGCAGTCTAACCCTGTACAGACAGGGGACTTGCTCAATGACGGCGCATGTGGCACAAGGCGCGCAGGCGCTTCGCCGTGACGCAGCGCAGGAAGCGGTGCAGCGCACAGGAGCGCTCCGTCATGCAGCACTTATTTGAATAGGTTACTACCCCTCACCGCCACATGCACTCTGTGGTCCTACATCGGTATACATGGTCGATGACTAGCATCAGGCAGAGCAGGGCTTGCGAAGCCGGCCGCTGGGAGCAGGACCGCACCCGCGCGCGCAGCGAGCCGCCAGCGCCGGGCAAGCCAGCGGCGCCAGGCATGCTGCCTGCTGCGCCCCCCGCGCCGCTCGGCGCAGGCGCGGCGCGGCGCTCCTGCCTCGCGGCCTCGCCGGCGCCGCTGCGCGACTGGACCAGGCCCTGCTCTTGCGCGGCCGCGGCCGCCCGGCCGGCGCGGTCGCATCGCCCCTCTGCGTCAGCCGCGGCTTCGCCGCTGCCAGGCCGAGCGAGGCTGGCGGGCGGCGTGCGCTCACCCGGTTCGGCTGCGGTGCCGCGGCGCGCGCCGCCCGCGAGCGCCGTCACGAAAGTGCTCTGCCTGACAGGCGGGCGCGAGAGGCACGCGCCGCCCTCGCCGCTGTCCGCGGCCGGCGCGGACGACGCGGCGGCCTCGGCCGGCGACGCCGCCGGGTGCGGCGCGACGGCCTCATCAGAGAGCGCCTCAGCGCACACCAGCGCGTCGCTGTCCATGGAGTTGCCGGCCTGTTCTGGCGCCGAGACGGCGCCTGCCTGCGCGCGTCCGTGCTCCGCCAGCACTCCCGTGCCGGCGGCTAGCAGGCCCGGCATCACATGGCCCGCTTGGCCGTCTTGCAACTGCGCGGCCCCGTCGCTGCTGCTGGCCTCCCATGCACGCAGCTCAACGGCCTCCTGGCCGCAAGCCTGCTGCTCTAACTCCGCCAGGGCGGGGCCCGCCGCGCTCTCCGCGCACAGCGGCCCAAACACGTCCGCGGCGCTGCAGGCGCTGCGCGCGTCCCAGGGGCCCGCGGCCTTGCGCCGCGCCGCCGCCCCGCTCGTCGGGCTGCCGCTGGCACCCCAGCGCCCTGGCTGGGCAGGCCCCAGCGAGCCGGCGGCCCCTGCGGCCTGACCGTACAGAATGCTAGAGGCCATGCCGCCATCTGCTGCAAGCTCGGCATGCCCAGCGCGGGCCGCCCGCGCGTCCGGCATGGCAGCAGATCCGTGCTCACTGCCAGCGTGTAGGGCTCCTCCAGGGCCACTCCAGGGCCAGACCTCCTCCCGGGAGCCCTGCTCGCCGCCCAGGGCGCCCAGCTCCGCCGGCTCTGCGGGCCCCGCGCCGAGGGCGTCCATGGCCCATGGCGCCCAGGCTCCAGAAACCCCGCTGCCCCAGCTGCCCGACGGCGCCGGCGCCAGGCGCAGCGCGCCCGTCGGCCGCCCTGGCGCGCCGGCAGCGGGGCGCGGCGCCGCGGGCCGATCGGCGGCGTATGCGCCGTCCGGCGCCAGCGCGGCGGCGCGCGCCGTCGGGTATGGCGGCGGACCGGGCGGCGCGTGGGCCGCGGCGGGGCGGCCGGCGAGGCTGATCCGCGCGAGGCCGACGCCCAGGCCCGCCGGCAGCGCGCCGAGGCGCGCCTGCATGGGCGCAGCGGCGCTCATATGCCTGCTGCGCAGTCCGTCTGTGCTCCTCGCTGAGTCTTCTTGCGGGTTTAAGCATGTCAGGTTAGCACGGTAGTTGCCAGACAAGGCTGCCTGGGCGTGCACGACCGCTTGCACGCCCAGTAATACGGTGGCAAGTGTTCGGAGGCGCTGCAGATAGTGTCGCAGCACAGGAGCGGGCGCCAGCGACCAGATTCCAACAGCCCGCGTTGGCCGCCGCGCGCAGACATCCGCATGCTCTGCTGCAGAGCGTGTGCAGCGCGAGCGTACGGCCGCGTACTCTGACCGGTGCGCGCACCTCGGCCGCGGCGCGCACGTGCGGGGAGGCGGGCCGGCGCGCGCGCGGCGAGGCCGGCCGCCGCGGCAGGTCCGGGGCGGCCGCTGCCGCGGGCGTCCACTCGGGCGCCGGGCGGGGGCGCGCAACGCCATCCGCGCCGTGCGGGTTGGGCCCTGCAGCAGTGCGCGCCGCGCCCGTCAGCCTGCGTCAGCGGGGCTGGCGCGGCGACGCCGCAGGGCATGATGCACATGGCTCGCAGAGGGCGGGCCCCGCGCCCGGCGGCCGCCAGGGCATGCGCTCGGCGAGCGGCGAGGGCGGCCGCAGAGAGCGCGCGCTGCCGGCGCCGGCGCTGCGGCTGCTGGGCGGGCCGCTGGTGCCGCCGGTTGCGGCGCCTACATCCACGCGCAGCCGCGCCCAGCGCTGCCCCGCATCGCCTGCAGGCGGGCATGGGTGAGCGGGCGGCGCGCCGCGCATGGGTTGTGCGCCTGCCAGCTGAACTTCTTTTCCCGATCTCAATTCTAAAACTCTGACTGTCATTCGAGCCAGAGCCTCTGGACACGCAACCCGCTGTTCGCACGCTGCGCCTGGCTGCGTGCTCAGCCGGCCGCGCTCCGGCGAGCGTGCGCCAGTGCTCGCGCCGAGCGCCCACACCATGTGCCGCGCAGCTCAGCCCGGCCGGCCGGCATGCACAGGCTCGATGGGGTGGCGCCGGCGCACCGGTGCTGCTGGGTGCGTTTGGCGCCCGCTGCACCTCCGCCGCCTCGACGGCCTGCCCCGCCTGTAGCTTGCGCAGCAGGTTGCCTGGCGCGCGCGCCGCAGCGCGTCAGTGGCGGCCAGGCAATGAGCGCGCCACAGCTGTCACAGCCAACGAGCCCCGTCGCAGGGTCTGCGGCACGCAGCAGCCAGCCGCGCGTGCAGCGCTGTTTTGCGGCCTGTCGCGCAGAGCTGCGTGCCAGTGTGGCAAGAAGAGCGGGTGGCAGCTTACCCTTCCCTAAAGCAGCGCGGGCGCACCGAGCGGCGTGTCCTCCGGCGCCTGCGCGGCGCCGTCTGGCGCGCCCGCCGGCGGCGACACGCCCATGTGCGCGCCCCACGCCGGCGCGCCCTCTGCGCCCTGCCACCACGCGCACGCCGCGCCCTCCGCGCCGCGCGCGGCGCCCGCGCGCCCCAGCACATTCGCGCTCGCGTTGCCACTGTTCTCCCGGCCCGCGCCGGATGGCCCGGCGCGCCGCGCACGCCGCGGCGACGCCGGCGCCGTGCCGAAGCCGGGCGGCGCCCAGCCGGCAACATCCTCCGGCCCTGCGCTCGACTGCAGCGGGAGCCTGCCCGCCCGCGCGTGCGATGTCTCCGCCCCGCCCCATGCACTGCTCGCCCAGCCCGAGATGTCGTCCAGTGCCGTGCTCGCCCGCGAGGCGCCCCGGACCCTGGGCGGCGACGCGGCGGCGGGCCTGCTGGCTGCGCCGGCACGCAGCGAGTGCACCATGCTGACCAGGCGCGCGGGCGGCTGCGGCGGGCCGCCCGGCGCACGGCCCCGCGAGCGACCCGGCGACGCGCCCCGGGCGCCCTGGACAGCGGCGTACGGCAGCGGCCCGCCGGCCTGCCAGGGTGCGCCGCGGGGCTCCTGCAGCCCCACTGGCGCAGCAGCAGGGCTGTGAGGCTTCACGCGGCCCTCGCCGCCGTCTTCGCGCGCAGCGTCAGGGGAGGCAGGCCGCGCGGGCGCAGCGCGCGGCCGGGCGCTCAGGATCAGCAGCTCCATGATGCGGACCTGCCGCTCGATGTTAGGGTTAGGGCTCGCCACCTTGGGGCGCCGCTGATGGCAGGACGCTGCCAGGTGACCCCTGGCCTGGACTGTGTGCTGGGTGGCATGGCAGTCGACCCAACCCCCGCAGCAAGCCAGAGCTGAAGGCCTGCCGCTCGACCTGCTGCAGGCCCACGCGGGCGCCCGGCAGCAGCCGCGGCGCAGCACGGGGTCCCGTGCTGGGACGGGGCGCGCCGTCTCCTCGAGCCTGGCGCCCTGGGGCGTGACAGACGCGGCCGAGAAGCTCCGGCTCGCGCCGTGCGGCGAGCGCGGCTCCGCGCCGCCGCCGGCCGCCTGCGCCGCCGGCCAGAGCAGCAGCGGCCCGAAGACGCCCGCCAGTGCGCGCGGCGTCTGGCCGTTCGCGCTGCTGTGCGCGGCCAGGCGCACGAGCAGCGCCAGCAGGTCCGCCAGCAGGCCTGCGCGGCCGCGCGCAGCGTCGCGCGGGCGGGCGCTGCGTGCGGCTCGCTGCGATGGCGGCGTGCGCGCAAGGCGCCTGGGGCGACCCGGACGCCTCAACGCTCGTTACGGGCGGCGAACAGGCTGCAAACGGTCCAGACCTCTACGACTGCTGTGCCGCGCGCGGCTCACCGCGCAGCAGCAGTGCGCGCGCAGGCCAGGTCAGCATGCTGGCGCTGCGGCCTGCGCCCGCTCAGGCCGCGTCACGCCCGTCATACGGACCCGCTGCGGCGCACCCCGGTGCTCGGCCGGCAGCGAGTCCAGAACCAGCGGCATCACCGAGGCGCCGCCGCCGCCGCGCGCGGCGCGCTGCGCGGCGCGCGCGAGCTGCCGGAAGACGTCTGGCGACACCAGGCGCCCGGCCAGGTCCTGCAGGCCGCGCAGCACGGCGCCGGCCAGCGCGCGCGAGGCCTCGTGCGAGCGCGCGCCTGCCGCGTCATGACGGCGGGGGAGTATGTGAACGAGCAGCGGCGCCCCGACTTACCTATCAGCAAGTTCTCGATATGTTGTGCAGCCGGGCGCGCGAGCAAGCAGCTCTCGTGCAGCCAGACATGCGCTGGCAGGCGGCCCGCGTCAAGGAGTGGCGCAATGGGCCCCGGGCGCACGCCTGCTCCAGGGCTGCGCACGCGCGGGCGCCCGCACGCACGCTCGGCCGTGGCGTCATCCGGCAGCAGCAGGAACAGGTGCGGGCACCGCACGCAGGCGTCTGCGCGCGGTCGGGTGCATTGGGCGCGCTCCGGGTGTATCGCGCTCTGCTGGCCCCGGCGCACACACGATGCCAGCGAGCACGCGCGGACGCGCTTGCAGGTGGGGGCAGCACCTGAGGCGAGCAGCAGCTTGACAGCCCTGTGGGTGACGCCCAGCGCCGCATGCGCGGCCGCATCCTCACTGCGTGCGAACTCGCTGCGATCAAACACGCGGCGCAGCTCCGCGGTCAGGTCGTCCAAGTCCCCAGTTCGCTGCATAACCTGCGGCTTCACATGCGCTTCCCGCTACAAGCGGTTGACGCTGAATGGGCCACAGCGGCTCGTGCAGAGCTGACAGGCTTTCGCCGCACGGCTGAGCCTTGTGACTGAGGCAGCTGTCGCCCAGGAAATTGAGTTTGCAGCGCCTGTGTCCTGTACTGGACGTGTGCCTGTTTTGGCAGAGCTGGCTACATTTTACACAGTTGCGGACAGCCACTCCAGAGTGTCCGGCCCTGCATTCATCAGTGCTTGGAAAGACAGTCTGCACTTCGTGCAGCTACGATGGCTGCAGCGGTGCATGCGGCATCAGATGCGCAAGCATCAGCTGCGTGGCGGGTGTTCACAGCGTCCGCCGCCGCCGCGGTGAGCGGCCTTGCTCTTAGCTCTGCTGCTAGCCGGCTTTATACATTACGATGACATGTGAAGCGACTCTTATGGACGCTGCCTGGGGCGAGTGCCGACGCTCCAGTCCGGCGCAGGTCGGTCATGCAGCCACCTGCGCCGCCGCTGCCGACGCCGCCAGCGCGGCCGGGATGGCTGGCGCCCAAGCGCTGGGTGCCGCGGGCCTGGCCGACCTGGCGGCAGCCCACCTGCTGAGCAGGGCAGAGGTGCGCTCACACCTCACGCCTCACACACACCCAAGGCGGCCGCGTAAAGCTCCGCAGTCGAGGGCCTGCGCCGTCCCGCAATGCGGCACGCTGCAGCACGCCGGGAAAAATAAGTAAAGAAACGCTGCGCAGGAGGCTATGGAGGCGACGCACCTGGAGCGCTTCTGGGACCACTTCCGGGCGGGCCCGCTGCCGGCGCGCGAGCTGGAGACCGTGCTGCCCCGCGCGCTCGCGGTGGGCGCACTGCTCGCCCGCCCTGCCGCGGGACGCTGCCGCGCCCTCGCCTCCCGGCCTCCAGCCCCGTTGCTGCTGTGCCGCCGAGCAGGCCGGGAGGTCTGCATGTGATTGGCTGCTCTCCAACACAGACCGGGGAAGTTATCGCCCGCCACCATTTAGCTTTGGTTACTGGACAAATAGCATGTGCCACGACAACATGTGCCACGGGCGGCAGGAGCTGTGCGGAGCGCTGGAGGGGCACCTGCGGCTGCTGGCGACGCTGGTGCAGCAACTGGCAGCCGGCGGCCGCGCGTCCGCGCCCGCGGGCGGCGCGTGTGGCACGGGCCTGCTGGGCCTGGCGACGCGCTACCGGCGGGCGGTGGGCGCGCTGTTCGAGCTGGCCGCGCCCGTCAGCCTCGCCGGTGCGCCGCAGCGCGGGCGCGCACGTTGCATTGCCTGTTCCTGCCTCTCACATTTTAGATCCTCTCCAGTGCGACAATGCTTAATCTCGGAGCGGCCTCCGCCGTCGCGCGGGACGCCCCTCGCCGTGTCTGCGCGGCCGCGTGAGCAGCGGCCGCGACCCTGCTTGCGGACACTGCCGCGGACACCGCCATGGTCGCTATGCGCAAGGTGCCCGCTTCCACGCGTGCCGCGGCGCATGGGCGCGCGCGCGCGCAAACGTGGGCACGCCGGCACGCGGGCGCAGATGCCGGGGTGGCACCCGGCGCGCAGAGCTGCTGGAGCGATACTACGCGGAGCGGCTCGCGGAGTTTGCCGCGGCGGTGCGGCTGCGGGCGGGCGGCCAGCACGAGGACAGCGGCTCCAGCGACCAGGTCGGGCGCTGTTTGGGGTCATTGCGCACAGGGTAGGGTTGGGCTAGCCCTACCCTGGTCTGGGCTTATTGCGCATGTCGAGCTTGCGGGCCTAGCATCATAGGGAGGCGCTTGTCCTCAACGTTGCCAGGTGCTGTGACAATGGCAGCTGCAGTGGAGTTGCAAGCGCTGTGTGAGCGCTGCTAGCCACTTGCGCTTGCAATGCCGCGGCCCGTGCACCGCGCCATGTTGACGGGTGGTACGGGGGGGGGGAGCGCACATGCAGTGCAGCAGGTGCACTGTGGTCGGCGCGCCGAGCGCTCCTCTTGATGTCCCTGTCTGTTCATGTGCGCAGGAGAGCTCGGACGGGGACGCCGAAGGTCCGGCGACCGCCGCGCCGGGCGCGGCCGCCGCCGTCGGGGAGAGCGCCGAGTGGCGGCAGCGCGTGCAGGGCAGCGCCGCGGCGCTGCGGCAGCTCGGCATGCAGGCACGGCCGCCCCAACCGCCGAGCCTGCTCCGCCTGCCGCGGCCACTCCGCCCACTGCTCGAGCCGGGACCGCACCTGGCAGGCAGCGAGCACTGCTGCGTAGCACAGGCGTACACGCACGAGCCCGCAAGCGGCACTGCCTGCAGTGCAGGCCTGTCGGCGCACCATATGTTTTCGTTGGGCCGGGCGGCGCCAGCAGTGCCTCCGGGAGGTCCTACCCTACTGTTTACCCTATTCCCAGGGGTCCGCGCGCCCGTGTGGCGCAGGCCGCAAGCGAGGCGGCGTACTCGGCTGCGGCGCGCGGCGCCGTGCAGCGGCACCTCGCGCGGCGCGGCGGGCGCGCGGCCAGCCGCGCGCTGCTGCCGGCCGCGCAGGCGTTCCTGGATGCCGTGCCGCTGCCCTTCCTGGGCCTGGTGTTGCCGGTGCGGGCTGGCGCTTCCAGGAGCAGCGCGCCCTGCTGCCAGCAGCAGAATTGAGTCCTTGCGGTGTGGTGTCATTTACTGGTGGTGTGACATGTTTTGCCGGCCTGGGCAAGGCGCAGGACCGGGCGCCCGCCTGCAGACCCATGGGCCGGGGAGAGCCCCTGGGCAGCCCTGCTGCGAGAAAGCGAGCGCGCCGCCCGGGGCTCATGCAGTGGACGCCCGGCGGCCGCAGGAGGAGGCCGGCGCGGCGGCGCGCTGGCGCGTGCGGCTGCGCGCGTTCGTGTTCGAGGCGGTCGGCCACCTGCGCATCGGCCAGGTGCTTGCGCGTCTGCTCGCAGGCCCCCCGTGCACCGCGCGCCCCTGATATCATGCCAGCTGCGGGCCATTGCGCTGACAGCCCCGCGCTCACGCTCAGCCTGCGGCCGACCTGTGACGTTGTCTCTTCAGAGCCTTGGTTCGGGAGGCCCCTGGCGGGCGAGCGTCCCTCGCCCCGCGCAGCGCAGCCGAACCGCCGCCGCAGCCGCTGACGCGCGGCGCGCCGCGCGGCCGCGCAGCTGTCCGACCCGGTCGTGGACTACCCCGATCGGGTTGGGGTAGGGTGCAGTCTTCCCTGACCAGCGCGCGGCCGCGCAGCTGTTCGATCTGGTCGTGGACTACCCCGAGTCGCGCCCGGCGCTGCGCGACCTGGCCGCCTGCCTGACCCGCGCGCGCCTGCACGGCGCCCTCACCGCGCGCTTTCGCGCTGCCATCCAGACGCGCCTGCTGCACGCCGGCGCGGCGCCCCCCGCGGGCGTGTCGGACAGCTGTGACTTCGTCGGGGCGCAGCCGCATGCTGCGACGTGGCTGTGACGTGGCTGTGGGGCTGAGATGTGGCTGCGGCGGCGTGGTAGTGCATTGCAGCGTCTGAGTGCCGCGGCGGGCCTAGGGCGCACATGCCGCGCATCGCCGCACCAGCAGGAGAACAAGTGCCTGCGAGGCCATGTGCCTGCGTGGCCGCGTGCGCCCGCTCCCGGCCCCGGCTGCGGCACGCCCGGCCGGGCAGGGGCGCGCCTGCGCTCTCTTGCTGGGCGCGCGCACGTGAGCTGGGCGTGGGCTGGCGCGGCCGCAGGCGCGGCAACGGCGGACATCATCGCGCAGTATGTGGCCACCATCCGCGCGCTGCGCGACGTGGATCCCGCCGGCGTGCTGCTCGAGGCCGTGGGCGAGCCCATCAAGGCGCGGCGGCCCGCCGCGCAGCGCGCGCGCGCGCGTGCGAGCATATCTGCTCAAGCGCACTGTCATGAGGGGATGCTGGGCGGGGCTGCAAGCTATGGGGCATGATTGAGCACCGGGGCTCGAAGGCCGAACGCCGCAGCACAGCATCGGGTGGCAGGGCGCCGCAGCGGGGCAAGCACGGGCGGGCAGGCGCCGCCGCGCCCCGCGCAGACGCCCGCCGTCATTTGCGCGCGCGTGTGACGAGCCGCGAGGCGCGCCGCGCAGGCGTACCTACGGGGCCGGCGCGACACGATCCGCTGCATCGTCGCGTCGCTCACCGACGACGCGCAGGCCGGGGAGGCCGGCGCGGGCGAGTCGCTGTTCGACGAGCTCTCGCGGCCGGCGGACGCCGAGGTGCGGCGGCGGCACGCGGCCGGGAGCCGTGAAGCTCTTGTGCGCGCCGCAGCGTGTGCAGGGGCGGTGCGCGGGTAGGAGGCACCCGCCTTAGAGTGCAGGGGTGCGCATGCCCGGACGGGCGGCAGCCGTGAGCACCCAGGGGCGCCAGGATGGTGGTGCGATCGTCACAGCACACAGGCCTCTCAGACCAAGCTGCAGTCGCAGCCAGTGCGCCTGTTGCTCCGCCCGCGCCCGCACCCGCCGCACACCCAGCCGCTGGCACTGCGCAGCCGAGCCCCAAGCCCAGCCTGCCTCGCCGGCCGGGGCGTCCTCAAGCGCCCAGTTGGAGCGGCGGATGAGTGGGTCGCCCCAGCGCGCGCCGCCCCCGCGCAGGGCGAGGGCAGCGACGCGGAGTACGAGGGGGACGAGCTGCGCGCGGCGGCCGCCGCGGCCGCCTGGCAGCCAGACCCGCTGGATGTGGACGCGCGGCGGCCCGCGCGCGCGCGCCGCGGCGCCGACATCATCGCCATGCTCGTCGCCATCTTCGGCTCCAAGGAGCTGTTCATCGCGGAGTACAGGCGCGGCGCCCGGCGCCCGGCTTAAGGTCGGGTAGGGGTACGGTACAGTACGGCACTTGCAGAGTGCAGGCGCGGCGCCCGCGGAGTACAGCCGCGGCGCCCGGGGCCGCGGCGCCGCCGGCCGCGCCGCCAACTGCGCCGCGCCGCAGCCCCGCCTCTGCGCCAGCACGGCCGTCGGAGGCGGGCCGGGCGCGGCGCCGAGGGCGCCGCGCGCGCGCGTGCGCGCCGGCGTGCGCGGCCAGCGTGCCGGCGCCGTCCTGCCGGACTGTCGCGCCGCGTGCCGCTGGCCGCCGGTGTGCGCTGGCGTTGCTCTCATGGCGCGCGCGCGCGCGCGCGCCGGCAGGGTGATGCTGGCGGACCGGCTGCTGGCCAAGGCGGACTACGACTGCAGCCGCGAGGTGCGCACGCTGGAGCTGCTCAAGCTGCGCTTCGGCGACGCCAACCTGCACAACTGCGAGGCGCGCCGCCCGCCCTCTCCTTCCGCCCGCGCGGCGCACAGCGGCCCCATGGGCCTGCGCTGGGGGCGCTCCATGCGCCATGGGGGCAGGCGGGTGCATGCTCGAGCGTGCCGGCGCCCGCGCGCCTCGACGCGCCGGGCCGGAAGCCACGCAGAGTGCCGGGCCGGGCGAGGCCCGGGCCCGGGCCCGGCACTCTGCATGGCTTGGGCGACCTGAATCCCTCTGTGTAACCCTACTCCGCCGGACCGGCGCCGCGCGCGCGCAGGTGATGCTGAAGGACCTGGCGGACAGCAAGCGGCTGAACGCGGGCATCTACGCGCTGCCGGCGGCGGCGACGTCGCCAGCGCGGCGCGACCGCCGCGCGGCCGCCGTGCCGGGCGGCCTCTCCGCGACCATCCTGTCCGGCCTCTTCTGGCCGCCCGTCCAGGCGCGCGCCCAAGACCGCCGTCGTGAGTTGGGCAAGGTAGGGTTGGAGTTGGTTAGCCTGCGCCTGTTTGTGCGGCCTCCACTGCCGGACGGGCTGCCGCCCCCCCCCCCGCCCCCCCCCCCCGGCTGGGAGCCGCAGCCCGGCGCCGGCGCAGCGTCGGGCTGCGCCGGCACTCGCAGCGCCGGGGAGGCGGCAGCCCTGCGTACCTCCCCGGCGCGGAGGACGCATGGCTCGGCTGAAAACCCTGGCGGCCGGCGGCAGGACGAGGCTGTGGAGCCGCCGCCGGACGTGCGCGCGGCCATGGACGCGTACGCGGCGCGCTACTACATCCTCAAGGCGCCGCGGCGCCTGGTCTGGCGCCCGCACCTCGGCGCCGTGGACCTGGCGCTGACCGTCGGCGGCCGCCGCCTGGAGCTCACCGTCACGCCGCCGCAGGCCGCGCTGCTGCTGCCCTTCCAGGTGCTGCGCCGCGCGCCCTACCCTACCCCTTTGCTTGCGGGCTCCATGGTGGGCATACCTCGTGGCCGATGCACACGGCGCACCGCGTATCCATCGGCTGTGATAGCCACGCTCCGCTGCCGAGCGGAAGAAGCAGGGCGGGCGCCGCGATGATGGCTCAAGCGAGGCTGCTGACCATGCCTGCTGCTGCGGTCGTACGCGCCGGCGCCGCACTGCTGCCGCGCGGCTGACCGCGCCGGCGGCGGCCGCGCAGGACGCGCCGGAGTGGCCGGCCGCCGAGCTGGCCGCGCGCATGGGCGTCCCGCCGGCCGTGCTGCGCCGCCGCGCGCTCTTCTGGGTTAACCAGGTGCAATTGCCGATGCATCCCAGGCTGCGCTCGCGGCCTGTGCCCCTGTGCTGGGCTGCCGGATGCATTCTCCACGTCCTGGGGCTTATGCTTTTCAAAAGTTACGGATGGCGACCGGGCACGCGCGCGCATGCTGTGGGCGCCTCGCGCCATGCGGCTGCTGCTCTTCCGTGCAGCTGCCAGTGGGTGGAGCGGCGTCCGCGGCTAGTGGCATGGCAAGGCATGGCCGTGCGCGCTCCTGCCGATGTGGAGCGTGAACCCTGGCCCTGGCCACGCAGGGCGTGCTGCGCGAGCTGCGCGACGGCGCGGGCCGGCCCGCCTACCGGCGCGCGGAGACGCTGGCACCGCCGCGGCGGCGCTCGGCGGCCGGCGGCGCGGCCGCCGACATGGATGACGCCGACGCGGGGCCCGAGGGTGGCGCGGCGCAGCTGCAGCAGGCGCGCTGCCCAGGCGCCGCGCCATGCACGCTGTGCATTCGGGCTTGCCCTAGTCACACCCTTTCTGTGAGCAGACCGCCATGCTACGGCCGCACGCAGTCGTCCTCCACAGCCAGCCCCGGTCCGCCGCCGCTTCCGGCGGGCCGGCTCGTTCCCGAGAGGCCCTGGAGGGCCCGAGGCCGGCCAGACCGGCGGGCACCGCTGGCAGGGCGTCACCGCGGGCGCGCGCGCGCGCGCCGCAGGAGATGGCGGTGTACGAGCAGTTTGTCATGGGCATGCTGAGCAATTTTGACGGGCTGCCCCTGGAGCGCATCCACAACATGCTTAAGATGTTTGTGTCGGAGCCGCCGTACGACAAGTCGGCGGAGCAGCTGGCCGCCTTCCTGGCCGCGCTGGTGGCCGAGGAGAAGCTGACGACGGAGGGCGCGCTGTACAAGCGGCGCGCCGGCTGAACTGGCGCGGGCAGGGGGCTGGCGCTGATGCTGGGGAATGACAATTCATCATGTATCACAACAATGGGGCCAGGGCACCTGCGTGCCTGTATAGGCGGGACCCTGATTGCGAGGGTTTTCCAGACTAGGGTTACTTTTCGTACAAGTGCTGCTCTCGGAACGTCAAGCGCACGCTTTCTTCTCCATCGCACCTCCCATCAGAGCTTCTCGCGTTCTTCGAGGCTTCACGGCAGGCGGGAGGCAGGGGCGCGGGCTGTTGCACGAAGGTGCGATCCGATCCCGTCCTTGCGAGGCACAGGCCCCGAGACGAGGGTCGGAGCCTCGGTGCAGGCCGGCCTGCTTGCAAGCGGTCAACGTGCCCCTGTACAGCTCGGAAAGCCCCCCATCAGCTGCGGCACCTATGCGTCTGCACGGCTTGCTGACGGGTTGCTGCGTGCCCAGGGGCGTCGTGCACAGCTAGGCCTGAGATGGCCAGCGTCCTATTCGCCCTTGTCGCCCTGCTCGCTGCCTGCGGCGCTGCGGCACAGTCGCTACCGGCTCCAGCGCCCGGGCCGGCGGCCAGCGCCTCAGCCCTGCCAGCCATCCCGTCCGTCCTAGCCCTGCCCGCCGGCGTGCAGTGCGTGCCTTGGGATCTCCGTCCTGCACCGTGTGGGGCCGAGTAGTCGTTGTCTGATGCCGTACTGGTCCTCACTCCCTTGCTCATCACCCGTGCACCCTCTTGCTCCTGCCGCTTGCTTGGGCCGCCCGCTGGCGCGCACCAAAAGCGCAAGCGCACCACGCCTGCAGCTACCCTGCTGGGTGGCGACCTACTTGCGCAAGCCCTCCTCCTCGGGGGCCTGTCTCCTTGCTTCCGTAGCAAGGTGTGCAGGCATTGGGACTGCTGCAGTGCTACAAGGGGAGTCCAGCGTCCCGCACAAACAACTCACCCTGCGGCCATGATCTGACTGCGGGAGCCGCTGTCTGCCTGCGCTGCTGCAACTCACGCCTGCGCGCGCAGGCTGCTGTGGCCCCTGGTCATCTACAATGCGTTCACCGCGTACTACTGCCTCGACGGCGGCAACGCCTGGGACTTCACCAGCGGCAACGGCCAGCTCTTCACGCTCACCCCCGGCTGCAACCCCGCCAACTCTGCGACTGACGGCTTCTGCGCCACGCCCGCGACCTACGTCGGGCGCTACTACCAGCAGGTGGGCACCCGCTGCTGATCTTCAAGGGCCCGCCCAGGGCTTCCTGCATCACTATATTTTTGCTGCCACTGTTCTGCGTCCGGTGGTCCGCTCCATGACAGGCTCGGCGGACACCTGTGTCGCTGCCAGCAGGTCCTCCCCGACGGCAGCAAGGCGTACAGCTTCACCACGCTGCCCTCTGTCGCCACCCCCGCGACCACGCTCCGCACGGCCATCCTCAACCGCACCGCGCCGGGCGCCGCGGGCGACGGGCGCGCCGCCCCCGCCCTCCCACTCTGCGACTCTGCCTGGCCGCAGTGCTGCGGCTCCCAACTAGGCATACCTCCATGCGCATGGGTTTCCATCAACCTCGTCACCTGCCTGCACGCCACTGGCCAAGCTGTTGGCCAGGCGTCCATACGCTGCGCGCCTGTTCGCTGCGCGTCTGTTCGCTGCGTGCCTGCTTGCTGCATGTCTGTCCGCTGTGGCCGTGTCCCCACCATCAGATGCACACATAGGGCTGCCATGCGCTCTGCACGCCGCCTTACACCGCATGCGGGGACCCGCAGCAACCTGGCGTGGCTGAGCTACGCGGTGACGCGCACGTCACCGGCGCCGGCGCAGCTGTCGCAGCTGGCGCCCGCGCCCGCGCCCGCCGTGGCCAGCCCGCCCGCGCTCGGCGCGCAGCTCGCGCCCGCCGCTGCCGCCCCCGCGAGCGCCGCGGCGGCTGCCGCGCCTGCCGCGGTCGATCTCAGGCTCGCGCCGCCTCTGCCCCATGCGTGCCTGGCGTGCGGCGTAGAGGTTGACATCCACGCTGGGCAGGCGCGGCCTGCATGCGCCCTCGCTGCATGAGCGCCGTCATGGCGCTGCCTGCGCCGCGCTGCATGCAGGGTGCCAAGTACCGCCGGGCCGCGCAGGCGCGTGCGCTACCTGCAGCGCGTCAGCACCATGGGCGGCCTCGCGCCGACGCGGCCGTGCACGCAGGGCGAATTTGTCACGGCGCCCTACCAGGCCCTCGTGCTCCTCTACGGCTAGGCGTCCGGTGGTGTTGGCTTAGCGCATCTTGAGTGCTGCATGTGTAATCTAGCAAGCGACGTGTTGACTTGGATATGCTGTGACGTTTGTAAGCCTGTTGCCTTGTCGTGATGGTCAGCGTGCTTACACATCCTCCGGCATACCTTGCATTGCATTCAATTCATACCTAAAGCTTCCCTTCCAAAATCACTTCATGTTGGTACACACCCGTCTCGACAGGCTACCTGTCACAGTCTGCTGCATCTTGGGCACGTCGGCCCTCCCAACTCCGTCCAGATGATGGGCGTGTACGCTGTCGCCAGATATGCCCGAGATGCTCGCCCGCAGCAATGCTCCCAGCTCCCGGTTTGCAAGCTTCCATGGATTCATGGGTAAAGGCGCAGCTTTCTGAAAGGCCCGCAGGCACGTACCCCCGAAGGTGGGGGGTTTGGGCAGGCACCATCTGTTGTGACGTCGCCCGACAAGACCCCGCCGCGGCGACGCGTGCGTGCAGCAAGGCGCAGATGCCGCCTTTCAGGGTCATGGCCCCGAATGCATGCTGGCTGGTCATTCGCCCCTATCCTGGGCCTGACCAACCTGATTTCCTGCAAAAACATACCGCGCTGCCCTGTACGTGTCGCACACCCAGGGTGATGGCGCCAGAGGCAGGCGCGCTCTGTCGACTGACAGCGCTCACCCCCGCACTTCAGAAACCGGAGAGGACCCAAGCTCCGCATGACCCGCGACGGCGTGCCCCGAAAAGATGACGGGGGTTGGCAACCCGTGCGAAAGCAGACCCATGCCCGCAGTTCAGCACATGTGAGCGAACCCAAAGCTTCAAAATCGCGCTGCCCAGCGGCAGCATGCAATAAAAGCAGGTAAGCACGACAAGACACCGCTCTCCTACCTCGCCTCGGTCTGTACTTCAAAACACCTACCTGCAAAAACACACTCAGCTCCTTCAAAAGGGGGTACCCAGTACAGGGGCCGCGGCTGTGCACATCCTGCAGCTTACACCGCGGTGAGAGTCTTGGGGGGGGGAGGGGGAGTGGGGCCGATCGTGATGACGCCTGATCAGACTCAGCCGCCCGGACGCCCGGAGGGCGCCGCACGCCTACAGGCCGCTGCAGTGCTGCTCACAACTCCTGTTCCACTCGCCTGCACGCGCCACTCCCGCTTCTCAAACGCATAGTTTGAAAAGCAACTGGGGGGGGATTGGGGCGACCAGGACACTTGCTGGAAACACAGCAGGAACTTGACACCGTGCACGGGCACGCCGTCTCCAGTGCGTGAGCGAAAGACATGCCCGTGCGGCGTGGTCACCTGGGCAGAGGTCGGCCTCGCGCTCTCGCAGGGCTTGGAGGACGACCACAAGAAAGGTCAGTGCCAGGGCGAGCGCAAGCGCCGTGTGCATCGCGGACAGCATGCGGCCCAGCAGGTGCGGCGGGATGGTCGTGGCCGCGGTGCTTGAGTAGACATAAGTGTGTCCGCACTCGGCGCCGCCCGACAGACCGCCGCTCTGCCCGCTCTGCGCGCCTCGCCAGCGTGGGGCGTCGCCGACCTGCCCAGCGCGCAGTGCGGCGTCAGCATCCTCAGAGCTGGTGCCTTTTAGGCTCTGTCAGGCTGTTTCAGCGACAGGCTGAGTGCAGGGTCGCGCGCACTGAGGCACACATCACGCCAACCCGATCCTGCCCTCTTCCTGACTGAGCCGCTCAACGCAGGCCTTGAACGGTGCGTGCCGGACCATGCACAGCAGCATATGACGCGCTCGTGTCACAGGCGGCCGTCCCGGTCTCCCACCGGTGTGCCAGCAGGCTGCGGCCTACAGCGGGCGTTGCTAGGTGCCACGTTCTTGAATGCGCTTACAGTGCTTGATCGACAGCTTTTAGGATCGTATCCCAGAGGGACCATCCCAGATCGTCCCTCAGCTGCCAACCCTGTTATGGTTTGCTGACTAAATAAAGCACCTGGATATATAAAGCAAGCCGGTGAGGGAGTGATTCAGGTGCACGTGTGTGCCGAAAGCAGGCACACAGTTTGACACAGTTTCGGCAGGCCTTGCAAGCGCCGAGCCAGAGTGCACCTTGCACTGCAGAGTCGTACTCAGTGCGAGCGGGCACACCTCAGAGCGTGCAGGAAGCGCGGGCAGGCGTAGGGGTTGGCGGCTGGCCCGCTCCGGCTGCTGCTGTCAGGCCGCCCGAGCGCTGGCTGCAAGCACCTATGTTCGACCTCGGTCGCATCCAGGTGCCCTGCCTGGCAGGCAGGAAGCGGTGCTGACTGTGAAGCGGGGTGCTGCTGCGTGCGCCTCGCGCGTGCACCAGCGTCCGGTCGTATGCAGCCGGGCCACCTTGGACGCTGCAGCTGTGTGCGCTGCCGCAGAAGGAGCTGCGCGAGATCGAGCGGGACAAGACGTCCGGCGTGACCGTGCAGCTGAACGGCAGCAGCCTGCAGCGCCTCACCGGCTATGTGGAGGGTGCGTCGCCGCGCGCTTGCTGCGCAGCTGCCTGGCAAGCAGCCAGTGGCAGCGTGATCAGTTGACACTGACGCCGCAGGCCCACGAGATACGCCGTACGAGAATGGCTACTTCGTGGTGGACATCCAGATTGGTGCGCAGCCTCACGGCTGTGCGCCGCTGCCGGCCGCCGGCCCTGCCTGCCTGCCGGGCACTGGGCGCAGGCGGGCGCCAGGCGCGGCGCACCTTAGCCAGTGCCCGCCGCTGCGCCGCAGATGACCAGTATCCCTTTGTGCCGCCGAAGATGCGCTTCATCAGCAAGGTGTACCACCCGAACGTGTCCAGCGCGAACGGCGCCATCTGCCTGGACATCCTGAAGGACCAGTGGAGCCCCGCGCTGACGCTGAAGACGGCGCTGCTCAGCCTGCAGGCGCTGCTGTCGTCGCCAGAGCCGGACGACCCGCAGGCGCGCGCCGCCGCCGCGGTCTTGCCGCTGCCGCCGGGGGCGCTCGTCGTGGCCTGGGCTCGCATGGGACGCGTGCTTGGCAGTGCTGTCTGTGCTGCACGCATCTGAGCTCACGGCGGCGCACCATCCTCGCGGGCGACCCTGCGCTGGCACTCGTTCCAGCGCTCCTCGCGCCTGAGGCCGTGTTATTGGGATCAAGGATGCCGCATGCCCCGGCTCCGCAGCGGTGCCGGCCAGGCCGGCGCAGCGCGCGCCGTGAGCGGAGCGCCGGGTCCCGCAGGACGCGGTGGTCGCGCGGCAGTACCTGGCGGACCACGCGACCTTTGTGCAGACGGCCAGGATGTGGACAGGCGCGCGGCCACCCTCCCCCTGCTTCCCTGGCCGGCCGCGCCGCAGCGCCCAGCGCAGCCCGCCACCGCCCCTGCAAGCCCCCGTCGCGCATGCAGAGAACTTTGCGCACCGCTCGCAAGCGGCGACCGAGGACGAGAAGGTCACGCGGCTGGCCGACATGGGCTTCTCGCGCGTGGACGCCATCGCGGCCCTGCAGTCCACCGCCAACGATGAGAATGCGGCGCTGGAGCTGCTGCTCAGCGCGGCGTGACGCCCTGCCGCCGCGGTGCGTGGACGCCATCGCGGCGCTGCAGTCCACCGCAGAAGGCGCTAGAGCTGCTGCTCAGCGCGGCGTAGCGCGCTGCCGCCGCGGAGGCGGCGCAGCCCCTCCTGCGTCCATGGATGCGGCGCGCGCTGGCTCGCGCCGCCGCCGGCGCCGTTCAGACGGGCGGCAGTGCGTACGCTCCTCGCGGAGCTGCTGCCTGGGGCGGTCGTGCGCCCGCATGCGCCTGACGCCGATGACCCGCCGATGACCCGCCAGCGGCGAGCTGGGATTGGCGTGGGCACACCCGTTGGGACTTTCCATGCAGGCGGCTAGGACAGCGCCAACATGCGAGTCGGGGCCTTCGTTTGTTTGGCAGGGACAGCGAGGGGGCTGTGCGCTACCCACATGGGCATGCCGGAGCTTCTTGCGACCGGGCTGGCTGCAGGGGAGTGCGCGGCTGGCGCTAGGGCAGGTGTACTGAGAACTGTCAGAGCGGGAGCATGTGCCGTCCGGCTGTAGCTTCACTCAGGTTGTTTCAAAGTGCATTCAGGCTGTCTTCAATGCATGCAGGTCCAGCTGCAGCACATGTAAAATCACCTGCGCTGGTAACTGTGTGCACCAACAAGACGGCAGCCATGAAAGTTGCTACGCCCGCCAAGTGGCTCCTGCTCGTGGTGCTTGCGGCGTGTGCAGGGCGCGCAAGCCTTGGTGAGCTGCCCCGGGTGTGAGCTCACGCACGCTCCCTGGCATGAAGAGACCAGGCACTGCAGCACAAGACGAGCGAAGAGTGCTCGCGTGTTGCGCAGGGAACGAGACGCAGGCTGCGCTGCAGTACCTGAAGGACCATGACGAGCAGACCTTACGCTCATTGCTGGACCTCGTAGCTATACCGTCCGTGTCAGCTCTGCCGGGTGCGCACCCGCACGAGCAGTGGCAACGTGCGGCTGCAGCGGCCCAGAGAGGCAAGAGCCGGCTGCATGTTGTTGGGCATGTTTACCGGGTCATGTGGGCATGCCTGCCTGAGCCGCTGACTCGCTGCCCGGCTGCGCAGAGCACGCCGCGGACGTGCGCAGGGCGGCTGAGTGGGTGAAGGCTCGCCTGGAAGCGATAGGCTTTGAGGCGCGCCCGGGCCCATGTACCGTGCTGTTTCACTCGCGGTCACTCGCCACCCCGCAAGGGTAGTCTGCCCCAGCTGCCCTCCGAGTCTGACAGGCCGCCTGCCTGTGCATGGCAGGCTGCCCAGGTGCTGGAGAGCGATGCGGCGCCGGCCGTCTATGCGGAGTGGCTGCACGCGCGGGCGGGCGCCCCGACAATTTTGCTGTACGCACACGCAGACGTGCAGCCCGCCGCGCCGGGCCCGCCCTGGCGGCAGCACCCCTTTGAGCCATGGGTCGAGGACGGCGCCGTCTACGGCCGCGGCGCCCAGGTGCGCGGTGGCGCGCACCCGCATATGGCGGAGGGCCGGAGCCTGGCCTACCAGGCGTGGCGCCGGAAGCGTGCCTGTCGTCTGGAGCCTGACTGCCCTGGCAGCTGGGCTGGGGCCGCCCGCAGTGGGCCAGCCCAAGGAATGCAGCCACATATGTGCTGGCGCTACCCGGCGCCGCCCGCGTGCGCCTCAGCAGGCCCGGCCGCCTCACAGAGCGCGCGGCGCGCCGGCGCCGCGCGCGCCTGACCAGGCGCTGCCGCGGCGGCCCGCCAGGATGACAAGGGCGGCCTGGTGACCGCGCTCGCCGCGCTGGAGGCGTGCCTGCAGGGCGCCGGGCGGCTGCCCGTGAACGTCAAGGCGCGCCGGCGCCGGCCCGCGACCGCGCTCTGCGCATGTGCCGCGCCGGCAGGGCGCAGGAGGCCGCTTGCCGCCGGCGTGTCTGCCTTGCCGGGGCCACTCAGCGCGCCTGCGTCATCGACCCTTGCAACATGCTCCGCATGCATGCCCATGGCCGTCGGCGCGCACGCTCACCACAGGCGCTGTACGCTGCGGCATGCCCCCAGTTCGCGCCGCGCGCGCCGCGCCGGCGCGCCAGAGAGCGCGCCGGCGCGCCTGCGGCGCGGCGCCGGCGCGCGCGGGCTGGCGGCAGGGCCCCCAACCCTGACCCCCGCGCAGGTCTTCGTGGAGGGCGAGGAGGAGATCGGCAGCCCAGGGCTCGCCGACCTGCTGCGCCGGCACAGCGCGCTGCTGGGCGCCGACTTTGTCATCTCCACCGACTCCGGCCAGATCAGCGAGACGCAGGGCGGCGTGCTGCTGGGCCTGCGCGGCATGGCCGCGTTCGAGGTGGAGGCGCGCACGCTGGCCGCCGACGTGCACTCGGGCGCGGCCCCGCCCCGCCCCTGGGCCCCGGCGCAGAGCGGCCAGAAGAGCAGCGGAGCGCAGCGGGCTACTGGGCATGGCAAGGCTGGGGCGCAGAGGTGTGCAGCGCGACGCGGCCGGGCGGGAACGCTGCAATTCCGTAGAGCGCTGACCGATGCGCCCCTGCGTGGCAGGCATATACGGGGGCTCCGTGGCAAACTCGCTGCATGCGGTGGCGGAGGTCGTGGCGGGCCTGCACCTGCCCAACGGCTCCGTGTCGATCCCCGGCTTCTATGAGTGCGCCGGCGGGCCCCCACAATAATCCCAGCAGGCCAGCTTGCACGGAGTGCGCTGCAGCGATCTGCACTGGGCTGTGGCGACCCTGGTCGTCGATATTGCCTGCTGGCGTCGCTGCAGGTGCATGTGTCCACACAGTTCCAGCAAGCCGGCTTGCACGGAGTGTGCTGCAGCTGTCTAGTGCGGGCTGTGGCGACCCTGCACTCGAAGCAGCCAGCAGACATTGCTGCAAGTGCATGTGCCTGCTGGGCAAGGCGCCCCACGCGTCCCGCGCTGCGTGCAGCGGCGTGCGGGACATCACGGAGCAGGACAGGGCCGACGTGGCGGCGTTCCCGCACGACGCGGCCGCCGAGCTGGCGCAGCTGGGCGCCACTGCGCACACCGGCGAGCAGGGCTTCAGCACCCTGGAGCGGCAGTGCGCCCCTGGCACCTGCAGGCCAGCAATGCCTTGAGGCCGAAGTGCATTGTCACTTTCCCATCAGCTGTGACGAGTCTGCAGACCCGACCCGCGCTGTGACCGCATCAGTGCCGATGGGACACGGCGCGCTGCGCGCCGAGCCGCCACCAGGTCGCATGCTGTCAAGACAGGGTTTTTCAAAGGGTTAAGACAGGGGCAGTGGCGCGGGTGGGTCCGCAGGTGGCTGCGCCCGACCTGCGACGTGGTGGGCATGTGGGGCGGCTTCACCGAGGCGGGCATCAAGACGATCGTGCCGGCGGTCGCGCGCGCCAAGGTCGCGTGCCGGCTGGTGGCCAACCAGGCGCCGGAGGCCGTGCTGCAGGCCGCGCAGGGCTACATCGAGGGCCTGCGCCTGCCCGGCGTGACGCTGGGCTTCCGGCGGCTGTCGTTCTTCGCGCAGCCGTACGACATGCCGCGCGACACGCCGGCCAACCGGGCGGCCGCGGAGGTGCGGCGGCGTTGGGGGCCCGATTTGCTCGCGTGTGCGCTGCACGCGGCCGCCGTCAGAGGGTACCTACCCTAACCTCACCTCTGACCTACCCACAAACCCTACATGCTGGCGCAGGTGCTGGAGGAGCTGCTGGGCACCAGGCCGCTCTTCTTCCGCATGGGCGGATCCATCCCTGCGGTGCGGCCTCCTGCGCGCTCGGCTGCGCGGCGGCCTAGAGTTGTGGTTGACTCTAATCTTACACCCCACGGCCCGCTGCCGGGCAGGCAGCCGCCATGCGCGAGGCGCTGGGCATCTACACCACCGGCTTTGGGTTTGGGCTCCCGAGCGACGGCATCCACGGCCCCAACGAGAAGTGCGCACTTTGTTTTTTTCTGCCGCAAACGCGCCTGGCGCTGCGTCTGGCGTGGCCGCTGACGCGCGCGCGCATTCGCAGGTACCAGCTCTCCCAGATGCGCCTGGGCGGCAGAGCGTACGTGCTGCTCCTGCACAGGCTGGCAGAGCATGCGCGCAACGACGGCGCGCGGGAGGAGGCCGCCGAGGCGGGCGTTCGGACGCCCGGCAGTGACGAGCTATAGAAGACTGGCAGAGCTGTGTAACAAACTCGCGCAGACGCGCCTGGATATGGAGCCATGACGAGCCCCGCTCACGCAGCTGCATGCCAGCCTAGACCCAGACTCAGCAGATGGGCAACTGCCTATAATAGCAATACTGCAATGTGGCAATATTGCCCGACGCTGCGGTCCGCGGCGCGTCCAGCGCCGCTAATGCTCCTCCTTGGCCTCCCCGCGCTGCTCGGCCCAGCACTCCTTGTCGAACAGCGCGCAGTCGCCCCAGGGGAACTCCTTGGAGCGGATGTGCATGTAGCTGTACTTGGGCCCGTCGTGGTGGTGCTCATGCGCGTGCGACAGGTCCCACACGGCCATGCCGATGCACAGCGGGATGGCTGCGCCCCGCGCACACACGGCGTGTCAGCGTGCGCCTGCCAGCGGCGCCCGAGCGTGCGCGCATTCCGCACCTGGCAGTGGGCAGTCTCACACAGTGTCCGTGAGGTAGGTGGTGACGCAGTGCACAGCGCATGAGGCGCTTGCAGCTGGCACGCTCGCGGCCTGTGCGGGAACCGAGTGCCGGGCGTCCACCAGCAGGCTCCCAGGAGCACCCGGGTCACACAGCAGGCGACACCAAGAAGCAGGCAGGCTGCACGCAGCGCCCCAGGTTCCCAAGCTTGTGGCACGCCCGCCGAGATAGTGGCTATGTCGAGAGCCGAGCAGCTCGGCGGACGTGACTTAGTGCTGGCCACCTGCAGCTGCAACAGCGACAAGGGGGCACCACAGCAAACGCTGGGCACCGCTGCCCGCGCACGTGCACTGGTTGCACTCCAGCAGAGCCTGCTACAGGCTGGCACGCCTGCTGCGCGCACTGTGGCTCTGCACTGCAGGGACGGAGTGCCCTGTGCTGTGCACCCAAGACAGGATCTCCTAGGCGGTCTGCAACGCCCGCTGCACTGCACAGCGCCAGCACTGCGCAGTGCCAGCGCAAGCGAGACTCTGGCTCCCCCGCAAGCATATTGCGTGAGCCGAGCGCGAGCAGAGCGCGCTGCCGCTGCCACTGCCAGCATCCCGTCCGGAGGCACCTCTCCCTTTTACAACCGCAGAGCCGCTGCTCAGAGTGCTTGGCGCGTCGCGTCGCCTCGACCCACGCGCCTGCAATGGTGACGTTGCGCCACAGGTTCATCTGCTTGACCTCCTCCTCTTGGCTCACGCCACTGGACATGCGCCGAACCTGGCCCGCCCCGGCGCTCAGGCGCCGGCCCGCCGCGCGCACAAGCGCCTGCATATTCACTCCTCAGTGCGCACTCTGCGCCGCGGATCTTGCACAGCTTCTTGCTCTGGACGGGCAGGGCTGATTGCTTTTCCATGTGGGAGGAGCTTGGCAGGTCCCGGAGGGGAGGAAAAGAAGAAGACCAAAGTCGAGTTATTGGCGCCTCTTTAATGACTGCAAGAAACCGTGCAAGACAGGAAGGCAGGTGGAATGTTTCGTGTGGGCGCTTGAGGCACGCGGGCGTAAGGTGCTCAGTGGCTTGAGCTCTCACTACCCAGGAACGCTTGTGCTGCTCCGTCTGATCCACCACGCGCGCTGCACAGTCCTGTCTGGACGATCGGGATGTTTTAAGGATGTTTGCAGTGCACCTGCGTCATTAGGCGCTGTGCCTGGAGTGGCTCGCAGGTGTAGTATTGCAAGGTGGGTGAGAGCTAGAGCACTGAAGTGCGGCCCTGTAGGTGCGCTCGGCGCCTGCGTTCCGTGGAAGCGCAGACTGCCCCGCAACACACACTGGAGACAGGCAAGTGACACGTGGCTGCGGCAACACACACAACGTCTGCAGAGGCAGCCGGTTTGCGCGTGCAGCCGCCAGCGCTGCTCACGCTCACCGCGCCGCCACTCCCAGCACCGCTGCGCCCAGCCCGCCCGCGCGCGCGGCGGCGGCGGTCGCCAGCGCCGCGAGCTCTGCCTCCGCGCACGCGCACTGGCCCTGCAGCTCCTGCAGCCGCGCCGCCCGCCGCTGCCTGCCGCATCCGCACGCCCAGTGTGCCGCTGCGCCTCGGGCTGCCCGGTCGACGCAGCCTGCCCCTGTTCCAGGGCCCCGCGTGCTGGCGGCTGCGCGGACACCGGCGCAGACTCTGGAAGAGCCTGTTTGTCATAGCTAACTGTTTGGCGCGTAATGGAGCAGCCAATGCCCGGCTCGCCGCTGACCGGCCATGGACCGGCGTGCGCCCGCAGCATCGCGCTCACAGTGGCCAGCCCGCGAGCCCCGACACAGGTCGAGGGCGGG
>JAABUV010001413.1_pt1 | contig 34830 bp, 54 predicted proteins | sample 5559971 | NCBI WGS metagenome assembly JAABUV01 (sample SAMN10711881, study PRJNA513362) | rock metagenome | isolation source: Antarctica rocks | place: Antarctica: Victoria Land, Knobhead nord | collected 2015-12-19
CGTTCCAGCGCGGGGAGCTGCCGACGCCGTCGCCGGCGCAGGCGGCCGGCGCCGCGGGCAACGCCAGCGGGCGCGACGGTGCCGCGGCGGGCGCGGGGGCAATGGGGGCGCTGCGCGCCGCGGCCGCGGAGGCCGCCGCCAAGCTCGGCGCGGCGGCCGCGCAGGAGGGCCACGGCGCGTACCACGCCGGTGGCGCGGCAGGTTTAGGGTCAGGCGCAGGGTATGACGCGGGCGCAGGCTCCGGCGCGGGCGCGGGCGGCGAGGCGCTGCCGCAGGTGCAGGACTCGGCGGCGGTCGAGCGCCGGCGGGCGGCGGAGGCGGGGGCCGCCGGCGCGGGCGACGGCGCTGCGGCCGGGGTTGATCTCGAGGGCGGAGCTGAGGGCGCGGCCGCAGCCGGCGGGAGCGCCGGCGGCGGCCACGCCGATGAGGGCGGCGCAGGCGGCGCGTCGGCGGGCGCCAGTGCCGAAAGCGGCGCGGCCGCGGGCGGCGCGGCGGCGGTCGAGGGCGTGGCGGGCGTGGGCAATGCGGAGGCGGCGCGGCACAGGGCCGCGCGCGCGACCGCGGCCGGCCAGGCCGCCCTGCCGGTGTTGCTGGACGGCATCAGGCCCCGGGCGGTAGGCGCGGCGGCGGGGCGGCGGGAGCGCGCCGGCGGCGATGGGCTGGAGGCAGGGACGGGTGCGGGGCGTGGGGGCGGCGGCGGCGGCGCCGATGAGGATGACGACAGCATGCGCTGCCGCATGGCCGCCATCTGCGAGGGGCCGGCCGCGTGCCAGCCAGGCGCGCCCTGCCGGCAGCCCTGCATTATAGGGCGAGTGACCTAGCCTTATCCTCACCATTATGGGACGTCTCAGTTCGCCTCTCAGCCTCTGCTTTATATTCATATGCACTAACGCGGCGTGGCTGCCACCTCCACCAGGCTGGCCACCCGTGGGGGCTCATTTTCCGTGTAACACAGCAGGCGGCTTCCCGCTCCCGCCGCGCCCGGGCCTGCCCTGGCCCAGGCCCCACCCTGCGCCCTCACGCACAGAGGGTCTGCGCGCGCGTGACACTCTGACCCTGACCCTGCGCAGGCGACGACCTGGGCTGCGCGACGGAGGCGGCCGCGCGCCAGGAGCACGTGCGCGACGCCATCCGCTGGTCCTGGCAGGGCTACAGGCGCGCGGCCCAGCGGCCTCCCCGGAGGCCGATTGCTGTACGGCGCTTCTGAAGCGCGCCTCGCAGCCCCCGCCTGTGGAGCTCGGGAGCAGGTCGGGCAGCACACCCGCTTGTCGCGGTCGCACTTGCTGATTTCGGTGACACTTATTGAAGGCTTAGAGGTCGACCTAGCGCAGCAGCCTGACCAAGGTCTCCTGCCTTAGGGACTCCGGCTGCAATCCCCAGTCTGCTGGGAAGGCCGCCCATTGCACCGTCACAGCATGCAGCCCGTCATGGTGAGGCGCCTCTCCTGGGAAGCGCGCTGGTCCGGAAGAGCCGCGCGCGCTCCGGCGGCGCGGCCGCTGCAGGGCCGGGCTGGGCTGAGCCCGCTAGCTATCTATTTCAACCATGATAGACAAGGTATTTTGTATTTTCAGGATTTAGACCGCAGCGGCGCGCGGGGCAGGGAGTACGCATGGGGCAAGGATGAGCTGCGGCCGCTCTGGCAGCGCACTCTACCCTGACCCTATTCTAACCAGGGCGGGCTGAGCCTGCGGCGAGCCTGAGGCACGCGCGCGCAGGGAGCACGCGTGGGACCAGGATGAGCTGCGGCCGCTCTGGCAGCGCACTCTACCCTAACCCTACCCTAACCAGGGCGGGCTGAGCCTGCAGCGCGCGCGCGGGGCAGGGAGCACGCGTGGGGCCAGGACGAGCTGCACCCGCTCAGCCGGTCCGGCAGCAGGTGGTTCGATCTGGGCCTCACGCTCGCCGACTGCCTGGACACGCTGCTGCTGGCCGGCCTGGAGCGCGAGTTCGAGGAGGCGCGTGCCGCCCTACCCTGACCCAGAAAGTTCCCTATCCTACAACAACCTGCCTCTGCCTGAGGTAGGAGCGCCCCCGCTGTGAGCCAGCAGCCATCCACGTCCGCGCCTCGCCTCCCTGCACATCCCGCAGCGGCGCCCGGCGCGCTTGCAACTCACCCCCAACATGCGCAGCGGCGTCAGGAGTGCTTGCGAGTCGCCCCCCGCATGCGCAGCGGCGGCACGGCGCCGGGCGGCGCTCGCTCTGTCACTGGACCCCCACCGGAGCCCCCCAGAGCTGCGACGCAGCGCGCAGGCGCGCGCCTGGGTCGCCGAGGGGCTCACCACGGATAGCGACGAGTTCGTGAACACGTTTGAGGCGACCATCCGCGTGCTCGGCGGCCTGCTGTCGGCGTTCCTGCTGTCGCCGGGCGACTCGGTGCGCTGCGACACCGCGAGCGCCACCCTGGGCCGCAGGCTGACCGTGCTTGCACGGGTTGTCTGTAAACATGGCTGCGCCATGCTTTGAGCGCGCCGCGGCCAGCCAGCTGTCCCGGGCCCTCTTCCCAAAGGTCTGCGCATGGCACAGGCTCCATTGCTGCGTGCGGAGGTGTGTGTCTTCGGCTGCCCTGCGCCCAATGCAATGTACCACAGCCTCGGTGCAGCCCGCGTCGGAGGTGGCTCCCGGCCGCGCACCAGCCGCGGCCGCGCGCGCGCAGGTGTTCCTGTTCCGGGCGGTCGATCTGGGGCTGCGCCTGTCGGCCGCCTTCCAGTCAGCGTCAGGTGCGGCGCACGGCATACGTCCGGACTTGCGGATGCGCCAAAGCGGGATGTACATGCAATGCGGCGCCTCTGCGGCGGCGTGAGTTCGCGGCCTGCTGGCCCCCACGCGCACGCTGACGCGCGCGCAGGCATCCCCTTCTCCGACGTCAACCTGCGCACCCATGACACACGCCAGCCCGAGTGGACCGCGTTCAGCTCGCTGTCGGAGGCGACGACGCTGTCGCTCGAGTTCGCCACGCTCGCGCAGGCCGCCGGCGCGCGCCCTCCCGGCGCCCCGGATGCCAGGTTAGGGTAGACCTAGGGTTGTGTCATAGCTGCCCGCGCGCGCGCCCTCCGCACGGCCGGTCCGGGCGCGCTGGTGTGACGTGAGCAAAGCCTGGCCTGGAGCGCGCTTGAACGTCGGCCGAGGCCAGGACGGCGGCGAATGGCGCGCTGCTGGCATGGGCGGCGCTGCCGGGTGCGCGCGTGCGCGCACGCGTGCGGCGCCGCGCGAGCGCGGCCTGTCCAGACGATGGAGCCCACACAGACGCTAGGACTCCATGCGATTACCTGCTTCCATAGCTTTCCATGCCTGCAAAGCAGAGTCTGCCATTTGCAATTCAATAGGGTTTTGTTGGAAGATCTTTAGAAAAACGCGGCCCGCGCAGGCGAGCGCGGGCTGGAAGCGCCGGCGCTGGCGGCGGTGGAGACGGTGCTGGGCCTGCCGGGGCGCACCGGCGGCCTGGCGCCGATCTACGTGGACCCCGCCACGGGCGCGCTCGGCGGCGGGCTGGTCACGCTCGGCGCGCGCGGCGACAGCTACTACGAGTACCTGCTGAAGCAGTGGATCCTGGGCGGCAAGACGCAGCCCGCGCTGCTCAGGCGCGCGCGCGACCCGCGAGGGGGTGTAGGGTCAGGCGCACGAGGGATGTGGGGTTGAGCGGACGTTGAATGTGTGGCGCGCGCCTGCCACCCGACCGGCAAGCTCAGGGATGTGCTGAGCCAAGCAGGCTGCCTGCCAGCAGTCACGCAGGGTCGCGCAACAAGGCGCGCGCAGCGGGGGTGCGCGGCTGCGACGCGCCGCGTCGCGGCCACAACGCAGCGCATCGTGGCTGCAGCCTGTCGCGCATCGCTGTCAAAGTCCGCCCACCCGGCCTCGCCCTCACCAACCCTGACCTAACCCTGCCGAACCCTGCCCCGACGCAGGGGGTACAAGGAGGCGATGCGCGGCGTGCGCGAGCGCCTGCTGCAGCGCACCGCGCCGGCCGGCGCGGGCGGCAGCGGGCTGCTGTACGTCGCGGAGCTGCACGGCGGCACGATCGTGCACAAGATGGACCACCTGGTCTGCTTCCTGCCGGGTGGGGGGACCTAGCCCTATCCCTACCCTAACCCTCACGCACCCGCTGCCTTGCGCAATGTGCGCCGCCCGGTCCGGGCACCTCACAAAACTGCAGCGAAAGCAGAGTGTGGCTTCTCAGGCCTGCTGGCGCTGGTGCGTCTCCATGCTGGCGTCAGTTCCGCCCGTGCAGCAGCCCGAGGGAGCTCTGACGCTGCGCTGGTGCACCGCCGGCACTTCTTCGCGGCGCAGCCTGGCGGAAGTGTCTGAAACCTGCCGTATGAGGCGCCGCGCGCGCGCGCAGGCCTGCTGGCGCTGGGCCACCTGCACGGCGTCAGCACCGCCGCGCCGGGCGAGCAGGGCGACCTGGACCTCGCGCGCGAGCTCATGGCCACGTGCAACGAGCTTTACCGCCGCACGCCGGCCGGCCTGGCGCCCGAGATCGCTTTCTTTACGCCGGCCGACGCCGGCGACGCGGCCTCCGGCCGCCACACGGGCGACGCCGGCGGCGGCGACTTCACCGTCAAGCCGCAGGCGCGCAGCCCGCGCGCTGCCGCCCCGCGGCGGCCCGGCGCCCTGGCGCGGGGCGCTGCTCTGACGGCCGGCCGGGGACCTGGCCGCCCGTGGCAGGGGTCTTGGCATTTGTGGATTTGCAGTGCGCCCTGCAATCCATGCCTGCTTTGCAACACACACTCAGCTCGGCGCCCTCCCAGCAGCGCCCTGACACAGCTGCACACACTGGCGCTAGGCTTCGTGCAAACGCTTTTGAGGCGTGACAGCGGGAGCGCGCGCTGGCGGCAGGACTCGCACAACCTGCTGCGGCCAGAGGCCGTGGAGTCGCTGTTTGTGCTGTGGCGCGTCACCGGCGACGCGCGCTACCGCGAGTGGGGCTGGCACATGTTCCGCGCCTGGCACCGCTTCTGCCGCGTGCCGACCGGCGGCTTTACCAACCTGGAGAGCGTGCTCACGGTGCGCGCGCATTTTGCGGTCTGTTTCTCCGTACTTCACTGAGTATGGCTGGGTAGAGTGTTGCGTAGACCCATCGCGCAGTGGCTGGCCGCGCCTGCTAGCGCCCCGGCAGCCGCAGGCGCGGCCGCCGCAGCGCGGCGAGACGGAAGCCCTTGCATCACACAAGCCTGCCGGACAAGGCCGGCCGAACGTTATGGACCTCCATCACGTGGTGGGCGGGCCGCGCCTGAGCATCCGCCGTCGTCCACCAGTGCTGCCGCCGCAGCGCAGCAAGACGACATCTACATAATTTTATGATCTGCTGGACAAGGCTGGGCAGAGGGGCCGCGCCTGAGCGCGCGCCGCCGGCCGCGCAGGTGCCGCCGCCGCAGCGCGACAAGATGGAGTCGTTCTGGCTGGCCGAGACGCTCAAGTACCTGTTCCTGCTCCTCGACGACTCCGACCCGCCGCTGCTGCCGCTGGACCAGTTTGTGTTCAACACCGAGGCGCACCCGCTGCCGATCGCAGGCTCGGCCGCGGCCGCGGCGGCCGCCGCGCACGCGCGCGCCGGGCCGCGCGGCGCCGGGCCGTCGGCCGGCACCCTGGACGAGCGGCTGCAGGCGCGCGCCCGCGCCCGCCGCCCCCGGGCGCGCTGCCCTGCCGCGGGCCCGGCCTGTTACCTGTGCTGCTGATGGCCGCAGGCGCCCACAGCCATTTTTCGAATAGCTTGGCGCACTGTGTGCGAGCGCGGACCGTTTGCGCCGCGCGATGGCAGGAGCATCTGCAGCCCGCCCCGGCAGCATCAGGCCCAAAGTGATGGATGAAGCGTGTGTGTGTCGGCCAGCGCACACCCGGCGTCCGGCAGCATGCGGGGGGGTTGTGAGCCTCCTTGCGAGTGTGGCGCAGGCGTGGGCCGAGGCGTGGAGGGATACAGCGCACAACGCGAGCCGGCCGGGGCGCGACGGGGCCGCGTCCGCGGCAGCGCGCGCGCACGCGCGGAGCGCGCGCGCGGCGGCGATGACGGGCGTCCTGCAGCCAGAGCCGCTGGCGCAGGCGTAGGGCATTTTGACGGGCGTGCGGGGGCGCCGCGAAGCGCGCGCCGCGGCTGTGAGCGACCCGCTGTTAGGTGTAGCCGCCGGGGTAGCGTACAGGAGCGGCGGTGGTAAGGGAGTGCTGTAGGGAAGGTTAGAGGGAGGTGAGATGCGCACAGCTGCGACAGGCGTGCTGCATCTGCCTCCACGCAGACATGCGCGTGCGTCGGCTAGGGTGCGGAGGGGCCCCGGCGTGTGCGCTTTGTCGGGTGGCTGTGAGGGTCCTGTAGCTTTACCACACCTGTGCCATACTGAGCTATGCCGGCCATCTGCGCATTGGGCTCACCCTGTTTTTTTTATTGCATTTCCAAGCTGCTCACTGCTTTGATTGTGCGCGCTGAATGTCGCTGAATGCACAGTCGCGTGATTGCAGCCATGTGTGTCCCTCCGGTGTTTATTCAGCCGCAGCTTCATTGCTTTAAGCATGATACTCTTAGAGCAATACATGTGCCCAACCCTACACACCAAGTATCCTTGGATCATGCCTCAGCTCAGGCACTTGACTGCCATGCACTCTCTCCTCCACCCGCGCTGCACTCCCCCGCTGCCAGTCTAGGACAGCACGCAATGCGCGGCACGTGGCGTGGCCGCGGCGCCGCGCTGGCGGCCTGCCTCACGCTGGCGTCGTGCGCCGCCGCGCAGCCGGCAGGCGCGCAGCCTCCTCCCAGCAACAGTGCTCGACGCCGCGCCGCGTCCGGCTCCGCCTTTGCCTGTCCGAGGTGCAGCCGCATGCTTTGCGCGCCAGAGCAGGCGCCCAGCAGTGCTTCACAGCACCTTGGTCCCGCTTGGGCGAGCTCAGCCAGGGCATGGAGAGCCGTGCAAATTAATGACAATGCTGGGCCTATTTGATGCACCGCCGACAATACTCCTTGCGAGCAGGCGGCGAGGTGTTCGCGGGCGCCGTCGCGCCCAGCATCGCGGACGGCGCCCAGGCGCACGAGAATGTGACCAGGTTTGACGCCAGCTTCACCAGCACAGGTGCGCCTCATTCCAACCGTGGGTGCAGCTGCTCACTACCAGTTCTATTACTTACCGGCAGGTGTCGTCAAGTACAGGTAGAGCTATAGCTATTAAAGCATGCACACAATGCAGGCATGCCAGAACGTGACTTGCTCACAGCACAGCTGGAGGCCTCGCTGTGCGCGCCTGCACGCAAGCAGAGCAAAGCGGAGCCACGCTCGCTTATGAGCAGCAGCTCTGCTCTCATGTCCGGCCACTTAGTAAGCATGACATCTACCAGCACCCCGCAGGCGGCTCCCTGAGCTTCACCATGCATGCGAGCTCGGAGCCCGACGGCGGCGCCGCCAGGCCGCCCTCCGCCGCGGCCAGGCCGCCCTCTGCCGCGGCGCCCTCCGCGGCCGTGGCCGGCGTGGGTCCCATGGATGCCGTGCTGCCCGAGGACGCCGTGCTGCCCACGGATGCCGTACTGCCCGCGGGCCGCCGCATGCTGCAGGCGCCGCCGCCGGCGAGCCCCGCCGCCGCTGGGTATTTGCCGGGCTCTGTGCTTCCCGCCAGCCGGCCCCTGCCGCCGCAGCCAGGCGCGCAGATGCAGCCCTTGGCGCTCGGGTGCCTTGGTGCCGTGCAGAGACCCAGTGCTCATGTCGGGTGTGGTCACTCTGGCACCAAGGACACTGTGATGGCCGTCATGTGCGCCGCCGGCCGCCGGCGCCTGCGCTGCGAGCCACCGCACTGGTGGGCAGCTTGTGCAAGGCTCCGGCTCACCCTGTCTGGGTCATGCCGCCCCCACGGCCATGCGCGTGCATGCCGCAGCAAGCCTGCCTGCTCGGCGCATCCGCCCGCTCGCTCGCAAGGCGCAACCATTGCACAGTGAGCGTCCTGCATTGCCACACCGCAGGCGGCAGTGGTGAGTGGCCTACTGGGTGGCTCGCGCTGCGTGCAGGGCCAGGCATGGCGTTGCCGGCCACGACGCGCGGCCGCAAGCTGCACCAGCTGCCATCAGCGCTGCCCGGACTACGCAACACCCTGGCATCCGCCGCCGCTGCGTCTGCCCAGCCCGGGCTCGCGGGCGCGCCGGCGCCCGCGCCTGGGGCCGACCCCCTGCCCAAAGCCCTGACGGCGCTGCCCGCAAGTGCGCCCGCTGACTCGCGGTGCCGCGCCGCATCGGTCTTGGGCTGCGGCGGTAGCTGCTCCCATGCACGCTCAGCGGCATACGGTGTCCGGCACCATCGTCCCTTTGGCGTGCGCTTGCATGTCCAGACGCATGAGCGACTGCGGCGGCGCCCTGCCTAGGAGGCTTCTATTGCCTGGCCTGTGAGGGGTGCTGCAAAGCCTGCACATTGCGTATCACAGACGCCAACACTGGCGTGTTGGAGACTGCAGCACATTCGCTGTCAGAGTGCCACCCTGCCAGACACCGCGTGCCGGACGTGCCGGGGCACCAGCAATGGGGGGGCATCATCGTCAAGGCGCCCCGCCGCGTGTCAGGCCTCTGCATGCGCAGCCAGCCGTTACACCCTGCATGCACTGTTTCTTCCCAATGCATGTGCGAATGCGGCAACTCTGAGGGCGCCGCGCACGGCAGGCGCGTTTGCGCCCGGTGCAGCCGCGGGCATCGCGCCGCGCGTGGAGGCAGCTCCGCCGGCGGCTGGCTACAAAGGCGCCCCGCCCGCGCGCCGCTTGCGGGAGCGCGCCTGGGCGCCGTTCTCGGCCCCAATCCTAACCCTGACCCTGGCAGAGCGCCTGGCGCTGGTGGCCGCCACGCCGGGCGTGCTGCCGCCGGGCGCGGACGCGCAGCCGCCGGCTGCGCTGGCGTACGCGCTGGGCGCGGTCGCGGTCGGCTACACGCTCGGCGAGTGGCAGGCGGCCGACATGGCGCGCCCCGCGCCCCCTGCAGCGCGCCTCTGGTGCACGTGCACACCCGCCGCGTGCGGCCGCTGCCGGCTGCGCGGCCGCCGGGTGGTCGGCAGCTCACATGGCGCAGTCTGGGCCTGTTTTGACAGACAGGTTACATGGAGGTGTGCATGCTGTCGTTCTGATGGACACCACCACTTGTGCTGCGAGTTCTTGTACTTGCAAACGGCATATGCTCGTCATCAAGTGATGATCCAGATATGTTCTTTGCCTGGCTTCAGTGGCATCAAGGCAAGATGGACAATGCATGCGTAGCAGTGTGGCCACATGAATTGCAGACCGCCCTGAGCGCGCCGGTGCCCGCCGCGGCAGGCCGCGCCGCCGTACTACTTCGCGGCGGCGGCCGCCGCGCCCGCGCCCTCCGCGCGCGCGCAGGCCCTGGCCGGCGCCACCACTGATCTCTTCGCCGCGGCCGCAAACCTCGATGAGGCCGCCGCGCTCGCCCGCGTCGCCGCCGCACTGCCCCCGAGCGTCGGGCCGGATCCCGGGCAGGCGGCGCTCCCGGCCAACCTGCGCGGCGGCCGGCGCGGCGGCGCCGGCCGGCGCGGCCTGCGCGGCGCGGGCGCCGGGCAGCCCGCCGCGCAGCCCCAGGGCGCGACCGCGAGGGATGCGGGCGCGGCGCAGGGCCTGGGGCTGCCGGGCGCGGAGCGGGCGAGCGGGATGACGCCGCGCGCGGCCGGCTTCGTAGGCGGCGCAGCCGCGTTGGACGACGCGTTTGAGCGCGCGCGCGCTGCGCTGCGCGGCGTCGGCCCCGGCGCGCTGGGGCCCGCGGCGGCCGCGCCGGCGCCGGCGCCGCAGGCCGTCGCGCTGCAGGCCGCCGCGCGCGACATGACCGCCGCCGCCGGCATGCTGGCGGACGCCGCCGGGCAGGTCCGCACGGCGGCGGTCAACCCCCATCCGCGCGTCCTATCGCCTACGGTACCAAGCCCCGGTCCCGGCCCCGGCGCCGGGCGCGTGCCTGCCGTCGCGGCGCAGGCGCCCGCGGTGGCCGTCGCCGCGTCCAGCGTCCAGGCGGGCGCCGTCGGGCCGAGGCGGGACGCGCCGAACCAGACGGCGCCGGGGCAGGCGCCGCAGGCGGCCGCGCTGGGCGCCGCAACAGCGCGCTTCCAGCGCGCGGCCGACGAGCTGAGCAGCGCTGTGCGCGACATGCAGGCCGCCGCGTCCGTGGGTAGCCAGCGGCTCGGCCAGGCGCCCACGGCAGCCGCGACGCCGACGCCGCGCCCCACCCCCACCGCTACACCTGGCTCGGGCGCTGACCCGCGGGCCAGCGCGGCGCCTGCGGCCATGCCCATGCCGACCCCGCGCCCCACCCCTGCCACTACGCAGCAGCCCAAGGCGGCAGCCGAGGGCGCCGTCGCGCTGTCGGATGTGGCCGACCATGGCAGTGTGCGGCCCGCTGGCAGCGTGCCGGGCCTGCAGATACAGTTTGCGGGGACAGCCCCTGCGATCTCCCCGGCAGTCAAGAGGAGTTGAGTCGCAGGCTGATGGAGTCCGGGGCCTGAGGAGTTGAGCCTCTTAGTTCTGCATGCAGCTCGGCTGCTGCAGACGCAGGCCGCAGTTGCCATGCCAGAGCTCTTGCTGGCAGTCAAGCCATGGTAGGAGTAGCGTGCTTGGGGGATCAACATATCAGCACTGTCAGGAGCTTGCAGCACAGTGCTATGCCGTCTATCAGGCTAGAACTGGGTCATGGGAGCATAGTACTTTCTGCTGTTGGCATTGCATGCACAGGTCTCTCACTTTGGTGCGGTGATGGAGAACGCATGCGCATGTCCAAGGGCAGCCGAGAAATGTGGACAGTGCGCAAGGCCGGTTGCAGGTCAGAGCAGAAGCCTGGCGATGTCCTCCTACATGTTTTCATCATGGCACCACCTGTGTGCATCTACTGTACTGTTTGTCTTTGAGCATGTGCACATCCTCATTGCTGGACATCAAACCCTGCTTTGTCAGAGGGCTAGCATCATGCCTCCTCAAGGCAGCTGAAACAAACTACAGCTCATGCTTCGATCTCAGACTCTCACAGCAGCTAACCTCCTTTCCAGCCTGTTTGCATCCTGTGACCCAGCCCTGTGGTGAATAGAGTTGCACGTACGGCCAAGCTCACACCTGCAAGCACACGTGCAGCTTGTGCTGCCGCGTGTATGCTGTAAGATTGGGTGCTGTAAGCCTCACAGCGTGTGCTGCTGGGACCTGCTCAACAGGCTGTGAGTGCTCAGCATATTTGACAACACTGCAGGCCACACCACACCAACTATTATTGCAGCTTCACAATATGGCGGAGCAGTCAGAGCTTGACAAGCGGCCGGCCGAGGAGCAGGACGTCGACGCAGAGCTTGAAGCAATGTTTGAGGTGTGCTTGTTCCTTAGGCTCCTGCTTAGCAGCTGTTACAGTCACCCCAGTGAAGCCAAGCTCGCACTGCTTTGTCCTGGCATGCACAGCAGCTCATGCGTTGCAAGAGCACCTGGCAAGAGCAGTATCTTCCATACGCAGGAGACCGAAGCAAAGGATGCACAGGACATCGAGGCACTGTACGCGCAGGAGGCTGAGACAAAGGACCAGGAGCACAAGCAGACAATAAACAGCAGCTCCGCGAGCAAGAAGGTGCCGACGCACACGTTGCATGACTGCACAGGACATGTTCTGCCTTAACCATTGTGTTTATCTAGATGTCCTGCCTGGCCTGCAGGACAAGGACACCGCTTCCCGGACGGGCAGTGACGACAAGCAGCCTGTGGAGGTGCTGGCTTCTTTCATGCACTTTTGTTATGTGTTGCGTGTGAAGAGCATGGTGCATGCATGCCTCTGGCGCATGCGAACAAGCATCCTGCATCTGCATGCAGGCTAGCGACACCGACAAGGATGCAAAGGACGGCCAGAGCCGCGCCGACAAGCAGCACGAAGCCGTGCCAGCACCTGAGGTGCAAAGTGTTCCCAGACCACAAGTCTAGCATGATGTGCATGGGTGTGAGCATCCATGCATGAGCGTGCGCTGAGGTAATGAGCGTGCAGGATGCACAGGAGGTCAAGACACCTGCAAATGTGCCAGTGGCCCAGGGCGTCAAGCGCAAGCGCGCAGTGGTGAGTCTGCTGTGGCATCTCAGGCACCGTCCAGGGCTGTCAGCAATAAGGAGCATGCGCTGAGATGTGAACGTCTTGCAGACTGTCGCTCGCAAGCCTGTCATCGTCAGCCCTGGCGCGGATGGCGCAGCTGTCTCTGCTCCCAAGGCGGCGCCTACCACAGGTATGCCATTGCCTGATTTGCATGTGTTATGCAACCATCGTAATGCAGGCACAGTAAGGAGCACAGTGGCTGGCACTTCTGCGCAGAGGCAAACAAGCGCAAGAAGGATGCTGCGGCAGCTGACACAACCAAGGCTGCCGCAAAGAAGACTGACACAACCAAGGCCGCCGCAAAGAAGCAGGTATACCATGGTACTTGTAGTGCCATGGTATACCTGTTTACATGCCATTAAGCAAATGTGGCGCACATCTGCCCTGCATGTCACTGCCAGCATTTGGCAGACGCAGTCTGCATCCATGCGCACCACGCCTCCGCGTGTGATACTCAGGCAGGTCATGCACGCTCCTCAGGTTGCCAACTCCGTGCCGGCCACCGAGGGCAAGAAGAAGAAGAGCGCGGCCAAGGCTGACACCGGCCCCAAGGTCAAGGGGGCCAAGAGCGCGTATATCTACTTTTCAAACGACAAGCGGGCCGAGCTCAAGGGTGTGGCACTTTCTTGTTGGTGCACCCTTGCATTGACATGCACGCCTCCTCATGAGGGCAGGCATATGCATCCTTGCATGACATGCATGCCTCTCCATGAAAGGCACGCATACAAGTGCTCTGCAGCTGCCATGCTCCTGACACGGGGGCTGCCATGCCAGCTGCAAACCCGAGCATGTCGCTGATGGAGATGAGCAAGGAGCTGGGCACCATGTGGAAGGCGCTGTCAGAGGCGAACAAACAGCCCTACAAGGCCTGCCCCCCTCCACAGCTTCCCTGTTTTAAATGTGGACATGACTCGCTTACAATTTGCTGAACTCTCTGCCAAACTTTGCGCAGGACAAGGCGGAGACGGACAAGGCGCGCGCACAGAAGGAGCGCGCAGATGCGGGCCTGGACACCCCGGCCGGCCGCAAGGCCGCAAAGAAGGCCGCGGCTGCCAAGGCTGAGCTGCCTGCGGGGGACGAGACGGCAAGCGGCGCCGCCGGCGAGGGCGCTGCACAGGAAGACGAGGGCAACGAGGATGTGCCGTCCTCACCAGCCAAGCGCGCCAGCACAAAGGGCGGGAAGGTACATGCTACATGCATATTCAGTCCTGCGCATACGTCTCATCGCTGTTGTCACAGCCTTTTCAAAGCATTTGCCCGCGCAGGGCAAGCGCAAGCGCGCCAAGGAAGCCAAGCCCGCAGACGCCGCCAAGCAGGACGACAGCATCAGCCTGGAGGACCTGGCTGACCGCATGGACGTCGACTGGAAGGTCAGACGCAACTGTCACGCAACACACTTCCTGCATTAACAGTGGTGCTTCTTCCTCAAGTTCCGACCGCGTGTCACGATGCAAGGGCATGTTGAGCATGCGTGAAGATCAGGCGCGCTTCTGCAGGCCAACCCAGCGGAGTGCATCACTTCCCAGACGCGCGACGGCTCCAAGGTCAGTCCACAGTCCGCGCGCATGCACGCGCATGCCACAGCATCTGCACGTGTGCACTTGTGCTGGCAGTAAGAACATGCTCTGCGGCCACTCTGGCGCCCCATGCGCATCTCTGCATGCGTGGACTAGCATGCTTGGTATGCGAGTGTCCTGCAGATGCAGCAGGGTGATGATGGTGAGTGTCTGGGCTCAGCTACGCATGCCTAGCATCAGTAAGTACCTGACCACCAAGTGTGCATGCATGCTGACAGGAGACGGCATGCCTAGACATGCGTGCGTGCGCAACGCGTCCACAGGAGGCAAACTTGGGGATATCCGCCCATGCAGTCAGTCAACAGAGAGCGTGCCTGAGAAGCGCATGCTGCGCAGTACGTGGTCAAGCGCGCGGGCATGGGCTACGCCGACTTCGGCCTGGTCGACGCGCGCGCGGCCAAGCGGCAGCGCGCCGACGCGTCGTCCGACGCGGGCCCGCTGCCGCTGGCGCTGGTGGAGGAGTGGGAGCGCTTCAGCAGCGGCTTCCAGGCGGCCGTGCACGACCACACCGAGGAGGGCGCGCTGGACCTGGGTGCGCTTACGGTAACCATGATGCCTGCACACCCGTACTTGTGAATGTCTGATGTCATTGGCAGTGGTGGGGTGTCCAGACAGCAGTCCAGGCCTGCTTTGGTGCTGGTCACGGAGGTCGCAGCCGCATGCGTGGCCTGCAGCTGTCAGTGTCCAGCCGCGTAAACATGCATCCCCTCGCTGTTGCTTGCACAATGTCTAGAGCAGTGCACGGCATGGCCTTGTGCACACCACTCCCCAATGTTGTTTCTTGCCAAGTCAGTGCGCGCTTCAGCCGTCCAAACACATTCATACTTCGTGAAAGCCCATCTGCGTGCGCATGCGCAGAGGATCTGGCGCAGGGCTCGCTGCTGGACCAGTGCAGCTTCCTGGGCTACATGCGCGAGGAGCCCTTCCTGCTCAACCGCGCGGTCAAGGGGCGCGACACCATGATGCGCGTGCCCACCATGGCGCTCTCGCTGCTCGTGCAGCGCATGGTCGGCCTGGAGGCGTCCAAGCGCGCCGAGGCTGAGGCCGAGGTGGCGCGCCTGCGCGCCCTGCTCAAGGCGCGACCCGCCACCTGGTGACCTGCTGATGAATTGTTCGACAGACAGGTCAGGGCGTGCATGTGCACCAGACAGCCTGGCTGACATCTGCGTATAGACGGGCTAGTGCATGCGGTGCGCTCAGTGTGCAAGCCAAGCCAGGGCGCGCACGACTTGCTTGTGAACCTATCAAGACCCGGCTATCTGGCGCGCAGGACAAGGCCGGGGAGCGCACGATGGTGACAGCGGGTGAGGAGTGAGGCTGCCTGGGCTGCGCAGTCTGTGCGTGATCATGGAGTGAAGCTGTCTGTGCTAGGCAGCATGATTAGGTACCTTGCCAAGCTTCTATGCATACTAGTTCAGATCAGTTCGTCCTGCTGTAGAGCACAGGCTCGTCGCAGCCATGGCAGTACTGGTTCCTGTTCTTTGCTGCTGTGCCACACATGCTTGATGAACGGTCAGGAGATGTCACATACCATGCGCTGCAATCTGTGGGCCAAGCCAAGTCTGCGCACGATTCATTACCTGCACTCCATCACATGTGAAAAGGCATGCCTTCTGTTGCTGCATTATGTCAAACCTTTAATGTCAAACCTATGGATTGCGGTTTTTAAAGAACACACAGACAATTCAGACATTACCATGCATGCAAACACACGCAGACACGAGAAGGCAGTGTTTCACAGAGGGGATGCTGTCAATGGGAATACGCCGCCCGCTGACGCACTGCGATCGCCACTACAGCCGCAGCTGCTACCAGGGCCAGCGGGATAAGCACCTCCCTGGCAGCCCCGCCAAGCGTCTGATTAGTGTACGCTGTCCTCAGTGCTGGCTATTGCTGTGCAAGTGTTCCTACATGCGTATACCTCAACAAAAACCAGGGTATACATGCAGCATTCGCCTCCTCTTTTGTTCCGGCGCGCCTGCGCTGTAGCAGCTGCGCCAGAGCTTCCAGATGCGCGGCAAGGCCGCCTGCTGCGTATGCCGGTTCCTGCACGCAGTCAGCCTGTACTCAGAGTTTGCACCTGCAGGTCCCGCGCAGTTTGGCAATATAGCCTTTGCAAAGGTCAGGCCGATCATGCAGACACAGCTTCAGTTAAAAAGTCTCGGTTACACGCGTAGGCGGTGGTACAGCACATGAGGCTGGGACGTGCGACAAGCAAGAACACCGCAGCACCCCCTCAACACACTGCCTGTCATCATGCAATATCTGGACGTGAACTTGAGGCTCGACATAGAATTAACGCGTTCGTACACACCTGTGTCAAACAGCGGCCTCAACAGTAGTTAGTCAAGTAGCAACCAGCAAAAGCTTGCAGGGCGCCCACCTGGCCAGGCACCGCCGATGCGAGCAGCGGCTGCGTAATGTACTCCGCAAACATCTCATCCAGTGCCTCGGCTTGTTCGGGCAGCCCCTGCCACGTTGGGCAAGCCAGCGCGGGCTCGGGTATGTACTTAGGCAGCAGCAGGCCCAGGCACTGCACGTTCCTGCTGTTGCCCTGCTCGCGCGCATGGACAAACACCTTGCCCGTCGCCGCCTGCAGGGAGCAGTGCAGCACGAACACGTTGGCGCAGCCGGCCCTGCGCGCCCCTGCACCGGCCGTCACTGCACCTGGCAGCCTGTACGCCCGGGGCTCCACGGCCTGGACCAGCAGGCCGCGCACCTGGTGAACTCGAACAGCCACTCGTCCGTGAAGCGCGCGTTCCAGTCCCCGGCGAGCGCGCCGGCGACCGGCGCAAAGCCGTGCTTGCGCATCAGGCCTGAGCGCGCGGAGGAGGGTGTCAGCGGGTCCGACGTTGGTTCTGGTGCACATTGGCGCTGCAAGGAAGAGACTAACAGCAGCGCGGGCGCACAGTGCAGGGAGAGCGCGAGCAGGGCGCCTCCATCAGCGGTCGTCACGGAGCGGGGCCCCTTGGGCGCCACGCGCGCAAGCAGCTGCTCCACCTCACACATCGAGCTACAGACTGGCAGTCTGTAGGCCACCTCCTGAGGGCCAACCGTGAGTATCGAGGGTTGGGGGGAGAACCTGCTGCTTACTGTTTTTCCTTATAAAGCTCGCGTATGACATAGCGCTGTGGGCAGTCTGGGTCCAGTGCAGCGTCTGCTGAGCACTAAAAAACAGCACACAGTGCTCAAGCAGGCGGCACACTGAGGCGTACTGCTCCAAGGTATGCGCGGACCCGGGACATCCCTGCGCAGACACTCCTGCAGTCTTGTGCAGTGCATCCTGTGCAAACAGTGGCGTACGGCTACACCAGCTGAGCCCGCCTGGACGATCATGTTTGCCATCTTATTTACTTGTTACCGCCAGGTGGCGTGGCAGGATGTTCACAGCTGGGGCCACACTTTGCTGCTGGCTTCCGCAAAGCTGTAAGGCAATTTTCTACGCCGCAGGTTGCCAGATAGAGAGTGCACCGTCGTGGGCGCCATGGCAGGCGTAGCGAAGGTAAGCCAGCCGGCTGCAAGGTGCTTTGCGGCTGGAGTGCTCTTTGTGTCACCACTTGAAAATATATGCCAGCGGGTCTTTGTCTCCTGAAGCGGTGGCACCTATGTGAAGATGCGCGAGAGTAAGAAACGGTTGGGGCTGCCCCAGGCGCCTCCCAGGGCCCCATATGCCGACGATCCGCCGCGTGAGATCACTGATGAGGACCTGAGCTTCTTGTCGGACTACACCGGCGAGCGCGACCTGGCCGTGCTGCGCCGGCACGTGCTCAAAGTGTGGGCGGCCGTGAAGGCCAAGGTGCGCGAGCAGAGAGTGCCCTCTTGTTATTAGTCCACATCAAGCGGAGCCTGACTGTTTGAGATGTGCTGCCCTTGATCCCCGAGTTGAGATGTGCAAGCTGGCATGCTGCAAGCGACTAGCAGCACTGTGTTTTGTGGAGCAGCATTGGTGTGCTCTGATAGCAAAGCGGCCCAGGACCATGCCGGACACATGCACTCCTATCGCTGACAACCCCAGCAGACCAACCATGTTTATCACATAAAACTTGGGGGCTCGGCAACCTTGAAAGGCTGGCGGTGGCGCGCGCAGCTGTGGACGTTCAAGTGCATCCAGTCCTTCCGCTTCCTGCAGCCCAAGATCATGGACCACCCGTTCTACCAGAGCGTCGTGGCCGCCGGCAAGTCCGCGCACGCCAACCAGATCTTCATGGTGCGCGGTCCCCTGCTGCGGCCGCCTTGTTTCCCCATGACCCCTGACGCACAGGACCCAGGCTGCAGACCTTCATGGTGCGTGGTGCCCTGCTGTGGCGGCCTGTCTCCCCATGCCATGACGCACAGGACCCAGGCTGCAGACAGGCCCCGACCTGCGGAGCCGAGCTGCCGACTGATAGGCACTGCAAGGCGGGGCTGCACGCCGCCCAAGCCCCGCCCCACAGCTACTCGTCGCCCAGTGACGGCGCGGACCTTGCCTGCGGATTTGCATGAATGAGAGCTGCACCCAGCCGCCCTGCCTTTGTGCGAGCGCGCGCAGGACGTCGGCTGCTGCTTCGGCCAGGAGTCGCGGAAGCTGATAAGGGACGGCTTCCCCGAGGCTAACATCGTCGCGAGCGACATCATCGCCGACTACTGGTGCGCCCTACCTACCATATAACCTATCATCGCCAACTCCTGGTGCGCCCAACTCTGCCATATACCTTATCATCGCCGACTATTGGCGCGCCGCGCGGCGCCGGCGCTGCGCGCGCCGCGCTGGCGAGCTCGCAGCTTCAAGGCTGCATGCGCGCGGATCCGCAGCTTGTGGTGCTCATAGTGGGAGCCGGCTGTAACGCACAAGTTGGCTGGCAGCTGTGACCCTCGCCCCGCAACAAGGTGGTTGCTGCTGTGTGCGAGCGCTTTGGCCTGGACATTTTCTCATTTATCCTAGGAACTGGCCCAGTACAATCAATAATATGTATCAAAGGCCGGACCTGTTCATGGCATTGGAATTTTGAGATTTTAAATGGGCGGTGGCCGCGCGCAGGGACTTTGGCCTGGACCTGTTCATGGACCGGGAGCGGCTGCGCGTGCGCGCGCTGTTCGGCAGCCTGACCGACGACGCGTTCGTCAGCACGCGGCCGGACGCCGCCGCCGCGGGCCTGGTCGGCGGCGTTGCGTTCCTCTGGGCCGGCGCCGTGCTGCACGTGCGCGCCGCGCCTGCTCGCCGGCGCGCTGCGCTGCGCTGTGGCATGCCCAGCGCGGCGGGCGTGGCCGGGCTGAGCCACGGCGGCCGTGAGACTGTGCCGCACCCTGTCATGCGCAGCGTGCACCAGGAGGGCTGGGTGCCTGGCACGCGCGGCAAAGCCAGGCAGCGCGCCGGCGGCGCGCCGCGTGCCATAGGTCCCTGTGCTGGCGGCGCAGGTGCTGTCCAAGCCGGACTCGGAGCGCTTTGTGGCATCGGCGCACCTGCTGTGTGCGCCCGGGGGCGTCTTCTTCGGGACGACGGGCGGCGCTGAGACGCCAGGTGCGGCGCGGCTCACAGGGTACCGCTCGGCCGCGGTCCGCATGACCATGCCCAGGCGCAAGCTTATTGGCGTGTGGCCCTCATGCAGCAAACGGCAGCCTAGGACAGTAGACCGCAACAGCGCCTGCAATGCTGCGAAGCGGTGCGCCAGCGGGGGCTGGATGGCATTGCACAACCAAATCGCGCCTTCCTGCCTCGCCTCACAGCGCTGCATGTGGTCAGGTGTCTGCAGGTGCCTGCGTATGGTCACTGCCCTGGGGCAGCAGCGTGCCCTAACCCTAACGCCTCAAGGCCGAGGGCGCCGCGCAGGCGAGTGGTGGACGACGCCCGACGGCAGGGACAAGCGCTACCTGCACTCGCCCGCCACCCTCACCGCGCTGCTCGAGGCCGCGGGCTTCACAGGCATCGAGGTCCAGGCGCACAAGCGCCGCGCGCCGGGCGAGCCGGGGCCGCCGCAGCCCAAGGGCGTCGCCAGCGACCTGGAGATCATGCGGCAGGCCCAGAATGAGGAGTTCAACAACATGAAGTCGCTGCACGGCATGATGATCATGTTCACCGCGCGCAAGCCGGCGTGAGGCAGTGCCCGGGTTTGAGTTGTTGAGAGACGTCCTGACGCAGTCTTGTCGTTTTCTCTGGACTGCCAGTGCGGGCAAGCATGATGGAGTGTTAGCTTCTGCAGCATTTTGGGAATTCGGTCCGCTCAGGTAATTGCCGAGTGGGGTGGGGCCATGTGAGCGGGTGCGGAAGGAGCAGAAGGCGTGTCTGTGCTCAAGGGGGCTGGCTGAGTCTCGCCGCTGATGTTGGGCGCTTGGCTGCATGTTTCAGACCGTGATTCTGCCACTCCGGTGATCGGGCTGCAAGAGAGCGACTGGGCATGGTCAAGAAAGGCTCCTGCAATGCGCCATGTTCCCTCCAATGACAATGGCAAATAGAAACGGATGAATTCCGTTATGTATGACCACCCGGCCTTATCTGATGCAGCCCTCAATTGCTCTTACAGTGCAGATGCACGGCCACATACCGCATGCATGCATTTGTCATGCATTTGCCCACTGCACCACAGTCGCAGCCACACGGCACGCCTCATCTGGCGCATGACAGCGACGGGGAGGGCACACGAAGGCTGGCACACAGAGGCTTGGTGCAAGCAGCTACCCAGGCAGACCCAGCGCACGATCAAGATGCCAGGCCATCTCCGCTACTGGAAGCAGGCCCCAGACATGAAGCAGCCTCAGAGCAGCACTGATCAATCAGATGGGGGGACGCTATGAAGCACGAGCACGACCCCGTCCATTATCAGCAGGCACCTGACCCTTAGTGTCTGCATTCATACGCCCTATGAGCACCACAGGGCTTGTGCATGATCCAGGACCTTAACTTAGCTAGAGCTAGAAGCAATCCCCCACAAGCGGTAGCGCGAGCACCATGTTGCTGCTCGCGGTGGCGCGTCAGTACAAGCCCTAGGGTGCGGTCCTAGCAGCAGTCCTAGCAGCCCCACAGCGCGTACGCGGCCTCGAGCGCCTCCAGCGCGCGCAGGCCGAGCGCGGACAGCGGCACGAGCGTGAGCGCGAGTACGACGCTGGGCGCCTGCACCGGCGGCCGGCGCAGCGCGGCCGCCTCGAACGCCGCGCGCGAGCGCGCCTCCAGCGCGTACGCCAGCCAGCCCGGCAGCAGCGTGCCCAGCTGCAGCTGCAGCAGCGCGAGCACCAGCTCGCACTGCCGGCGCTGCCTGCGTGCAGGCCCTGTCAGGGTTAGGGTAAGCAGGGTCGGAGTCAGGTAAGGACACCACAGCTGCAGCAGCAGTTTCCGGCAGCGCTCTTGCAGGGTTGGTGGATCAGGGTATGTAGGGCAACTACTTGGATAGGATCGTGTAGCAGCGCGCTGCCTGCGCATGCGCAGGGCTGGTGGGGTGGGTATTTGGCGGGGGCGGCACAGCCGTGGCAGGTGCATGCGCCGGCTGGCGCCGCTGGGCCTGCCAGGCACGCGCCGGGCGCGCAGGTGTGTACGGACCGTGCACAGGGCACAGAGAGATCTTGGGAGCAGGTCGTGTGGCAGGTCACCGGCGGCACTGCCCATGCCAGGCGGGCGCTCCTCCCATGCAGGCAGAGGTCTAGGGTGGGGTAGCAAACGCGTAGCCGTGACTGCGCCAGCGTTGAGACAGTGCCGGTCCACTTTGCGCGCGCGGTTGCTGGGGTCCGCACCCCAGGCAGGGTGAGCTAGGGTAGGTGCGCACCCCAGGCGCAGGCATTCAGGCGAGAGTGGCATCCAGACGTGCTTCAGGCCGGCGGCCAGCGCGCGCGCCAGCGCAACAATGCGCGCGGCGCCGCTCGGCGCTGTCGCGTAGGGCGTCGCGCACGCGGCCGGATTGCTCGCCAGAAGCAGCGCCAGGCACGCGCTGTGCACCTGAGCCCCGAGGCAGAACGCATCAGGGGCAGAGAGCGGCGGTGCCAGCTTTTGGCGCGGCTCACGAGGTTGCCGCACCGGCAGGTGGACGTCGAACGGCAGCTGCAGGCCGAGCGCGAAGCTCGCGAGCATGATCGCCTTGCTGCCGAGCACCTGCACACCGGCGCATGCGCCTGTCAGCGGGCAGACTGACAGGCACAGAGGCTGCATGTGCAGACGACCTAGCGGGAGTGCACACAGTTGTGCGATATCAGCTCGGCAGTCCGCCAAGTGCCCGCGCTGCGCAGCCACTGCCCTCTGTGCGAATGCGCTGGCAGCCAATTATGCATGTAAGAGGGGTTTAGGGACAAAGCGGCAGGGACAAAGAGATACACAACAGCACATACAGAAGCCAACACATGCGAGCTCCACAGCATACACGCGCTGCAGAAGCGAGAACGGAGCACGTGGGTGACGCCCAATTTGAGCCACTAACGCCTGGCCTACCGCTGCAGGGCTGCAACGTCTGTACCTTACACAGTGCCTCATCATGTAGATTTACCAATATGTTTTTGCCCCACCTCGTGTTGGGATGAAGAGGGGGCAAACTCAGCGACGAGCGCGCACCGTCTTTGACAGGAACGCAGGAAGCGTGTCCGCGGGCTCCTCATAGATAAATAACATGTCACTGTATATCGCAAACACCACCTACGTGCAGCCAGCCAGTTGAAAGCGGAAATGCAGCCACGCTCCGCAGTGGGCACAAGCACGCATATGACACACGCCCCCTTCTGCGACAAGCAGTGGATGTGTTTGTCTCAGAGCAAGGGCTGGACGCATGGTGATAGCGGTGGATGCGCGACAGGCGAGCCGCATGGTGGGGGACCGCGCCTGGCTAGTCCGGAGCATGCAGATGAGCGGGACGCGGTTCCTGAGGTATGCGTGCTTGCAGAAGAGCACCTGCAATATCTGCAGGCAACTTGTTCGTCAGACCAAGGCATCCGCCACAACAAGTAAACCAGCCCCTGAGCGCACAGCGCGGCCACGCACTGTGATGAGCAGTAGCGCAGGGCCGATGGCGACGAACACTGGCGCGCTGCCGCGCGATGCGATGAGCTTGCCAATGTTGACGAGCCACACGAGCAGCAGGATGCAGCACCATAGCAGGTCGGTGTGGACACGCGAGGCATTGTGGTGTACTCGCCACGCCTGCTCAACGCGTGGGTCTGCAAAGCGCAGCCACATCGCCGCTGCCAGGCCAAACCTTGCGCCCTGCACAAGTGCGGCAGTCCATCTGGAGCGGTAATGAACGCTTGTGCTCCTCAGCTTGCAAGACCAGCACTGAAGCTCTGCCAGCACAGTGTTTTCTCTTGATGTATCAAGCTCGATCAGATCCTTGCTGGCCACTTCATATCTTGTTCTATTGGTGACAGATTATATATGATGCACTTGCCACATGACAGAGCTGTATAGGCATCCATAAGCAGCACCTCGCCAAAACCAGACAGACACTCCAAGTTGTGTCCTTGACTTCCCTGGTTACCTTTCTGCAGCCGTGAGGGACTACGTCCTCCCTGGTGTCGATCTTCATATTCCTTGTTGCTTGGGCCAAATCCACACGGCGTGCTCCCCTCTGTTGTTTACATGAGTTGACATGCCTTGTATGATGGGTTGCAGCAGTGCAAAGCGTTACAACTGGTGGCTGATGGCAAGGCATAGTTCGTGTGCCACCCAACTCGCTCCAGGTGACAGCACCAGCCGGTCACGCCCCAGCCTCCGGCGGCGCGGGCGCCTCCAGGTCCAGGTAGCCCGCGCGCTGGGCTTGGTACCCTAACCCCGCGCCCCCATCTGCCAGGCTCTCCATCACCACCACGCCCAGGTGCTCCCCGGCGCGCGCGCTCGTGAGCGGCGGGAAGTGCTGCCGCACGAATGCGTACGCGGCCGCCAGCCCGAGGCCAAAGCCCACGGTGACGTCCTCCCAGTGGTGCCAGTAGTCCTGCGCCATAGACTGCCAAAGCTGGCTGGTAATGGCAGATAAATGCCAGTCATTCTTTCTTGACTGCATGCGCGGGGCGTGCGTGTCAGGTCAGCGGGGTGCACGGCATGCGGGCATGCTGGCGTGCACGCTCTTGGTGCAGGTGTGGGCAGCTGTCTTCGGGTTTGGTGTGGGGAAGGCCGCGCCTGCAAACGGGTGATGCCGATCCACACCGCCACAAACAGCGGCAGCAGGCCGGCGAGCAGGCGCCAGGGGTGCCCGCGGCCGTCAAACGCGCGCAGCTTGCCCAGCGCCCACAGGCTCAGGTATCCGAGCCCTGACGTGGCCCACGACGTGTGCCCTGCGGCACAAGCAACGCCAACATTCAGCCGTTGCATGACATGTATACACCATCTGTACACACCATCACACTCAGAAGGGAGGGCTTGTGCGACATCCTGCATGCAAGGACAAAGAGCGCACAAGGCACAACATGCAGCGCAAGGCAGTTTCGAGGGTGCATGGCCGGCAGGGCAGCACACCGCTGGGGAAGCTTTTGCGGCCATCGCTGGGGTTGACCGCGTCCGGCGAGCAGAGCGGCACGCCCGTCATGTCGTACTGCGGCGGCCCATCCGGCCAGCAGCGCGCCGCAAAGTTGGGCCGCGGGCGGCCCACCTGGCGCATGCATGGATGTGCGTCACGGGCTTGATTCGAATTATGTACACCAGTGCATCCCGGCCATGCACCGGACATGCATCACATGTCACACACTGGAGCAGAAAAACCTTCATGGGGTTGTACGAATCTGCCTTGATGGCAGCGCATGTCCTGTATTCCGATCATCAATCCAATTGCCTGACTGCTTGGGTCTTGCAATGTGCTGGGTCATGTGGTACCTGTTTGGCACCACGCCCAGATCGGCCAGCAGCTGGGGTCCCCATGACCATGCGCCCTTGCAGCCTGCTGAAAGCACACCACGCAACCAGAATCATCACACACAGGCTTGCTGCGAGAAGACGCTCTGCAAGCGGCGCACGCTGAGCTTGACCAGGTTTGTGGCCAGTGCGGTGGCCGCCACGCACGCCAGGCAGCCGAGCAGCGTGTTGTGGACCTCCAGGCGCGTCAGGTGCGCGCGGTTCAGCAGGAAGTAGGCCGCCAGCACGGCGGCGGGGCCGCACGTCGAGATGACGGGCACGCTCCACGAGGGCACCGTGTTGATCAGCTGGGCAGGCGGGTGCGTGCATGCGGGTGAGGATGCACAGCGACAATGCAAAGCAACGACATAATTCAGTTGCTGTGGTCGGGCCTGCAGGCAGATGCAGGAGCTCCACAGCGTCACCGCGATGATCACATGTACCACGCTGGCCATTACATACGTGCAGCAACACCTGTGAATGTTGACAACCAGAGCGAGGCAGCATGCACACTGTTAGGCTGTGGCAGCAAGCATGTGCTGCGCAGCGGTACATGGGCAGGTCCCAGGCATGAGCGCGCAGCGGCTGTACCTTGAGCGGGTAGGAGTACCGCCAGACCTCCTGCAAGCGCACATACTCCATAATTCTCAAAAAATGGATGCTGGCATCCAGCATGCAGCACATTTGCAAGCTCCAAGAGGCAGGAACACAGGCAAAAGGAGGCGGGCGGGGTCAGAAGGTACCGCATCGCTCTTGTGGTACACGGTCCGCTCGAAGGGGTCTGCGACCTCCGACATGCACAGCGCAACAATGAGGACTGCCAGCAGCGCGTAGTCCGCCGCATAGAGCCTGCCCCAAAATGTCCGCTATAATGTCAGGCCATATATTGCAGCCTGTTCAAGATGTTGGTCGGGCTAAATGGTGCAGCCACACGCTTGTGGCCAGACAGGCCTCACACTCATATGCTAAGGTAATTTAGCCGCTGACCTCTGCCACGTTGTTGTCTGCATTAAATGCTGGCAAGGCTGCCCTGAGCCTGCTGCCTGATATGCCTACAGCTAACTCACTGGGCACTTGCAGGCAGGGCACCCAAGGGCGTGCGCTGCAAGGGTGGCGCAAGTCAACACGGTGCTCGCCTGGCAATGGCACTCCAGCTCAGGCCGTTCGCGGTGCCACTAGCACGCATCTTCTTCGCGTCGCGCGGGTCGCGGTTGGTCAGCTCCGGAATGCTGCCGGAGCCTAGCCACGCCTGGTGTCAACTTCTTTGTGGTGCATGCAGTGTGCTTGAGCAAGGGTACTGCTCCATCTTGTGCACTAGCATTGATGCTACCATTTCAGGCAATAGCAACCACCTATCACGCAACAAAAAACAAGGTTGTAGCTGCTCAAAGTCTCTGTAAAGCCTGGCCATCCTTGCTTGGTCGGCGGGCCAGTGCAGTGGGTTGCAGCTCACTTCGGCGTGATCGGCTGAGAGGGCGAGAGACCTCCAGGCGCATGCCTCACGCTGCATCAGCGCGCTGCACCAAAGCAGCCAAGCGCCAAAGTTATTTATTAGCAACCTAGCCTGCGTGATGAAAGCAGACTCCACTCACACAAGCTGACGGTGCTGAGTATGAGTGAACCGGTGAAAGCAGAGTACCCAGTACAAGCACAAAGGTGGACGACCTCGCCTCAAGCTTGTGCCAATTACTGCTCTGGGTCTTCACCACTCATTGCCTAAACAGCTCTCCATTTACAAGCGACCTGCTAGCACTAGCACCGGAAATGCAGACTTGGACTTGCCTGTTCCATACTGGGGTGTGTGCTGCTGCGTGCGCTGGCTGATGGCCTTGCGTCGGGCCTCGCTGCTCATGGCGAGCGAGTGCCTCCCAAGCTCCTCCTCAAGGAGCCTGCTGCCTGCATCCTATCGTGTGGCGGCGTGCAGACTCGAACACCTTCTGCCGCGCTGCTACTCCCAGGAGGGCGCCACAGGCGGCAGCAGCGCTTTGGACACCACAAGCAATCACTTTAGCTACCGCGGGCCGCTAGCAAGGACGCTGACGAACTTGAAGGTGCGTATGCACCTTAGGCAACATACGTCTACCTTGTGCGCAGCCATGTTGAACGACAAGGGGGAGGCATGGTCTTGTGCATGGACGAAGACTTGCCTGTATGTTGCCAGCCGTGTTGAGCTCTGCCAGCTGCTGTGTGCGCAGGCTTTCAGCCTGGCCAGCTGCATCGCGAGCTTTGCCTCCGCGCCAGTCATCGTGTTCATGTCCACAGATGGGAGCGTGGCCGCGAAAGTTGGCCTCGCCGGCCTGATGTGCGGTGCGCAGACTGTCAAGCAGCTCTGGTGCTCTGTTGGCCACCTGCGGCAGTGACAGGTGCTGACCAAGCTGGAGAAATTGAGCCTGAAAGGGCAACCTGCAGGCTTCTCTGGGCTCACGACGGGCCTACTCCACTGGTTGACGGGGCCGTACGTGCACGCGCTGGAATACCTGCCGCGCACGCAGCAGTTGGACGTGCACACGCTGTCCGTGCTGTGCCGCCCGGTGCACACGCGGGTGCACCTGGCAGAGGTGCGGCTTGGCAAGAGCGCCCTCGCTCTGTGTCAGCCATGGAGTCAAAACGCATATGTCACTCCTCTCTTGGCCTTCAGAGCCGCACCCATATTCTTGTTGCAGCTGGCAGAGGCGTGCTGTGTGATGCAGCTTCCTCGCTCAAGTTGTCAGTGTAAATAATGATGCGGATGGCTGCCAGCGTTACAGTGCACGCGGTCGTGCACATTTGAGAGGAGTGATGTCCTGCTGGTATATATGTGACCCAATTCACTGCCGGCGAGCAGGTGGCCTACCCTGCGGACACGCTGCGGCCGCAGGTCACTTTCCAGGTGCGGCCCGCTCAGTACCAGTGGGACAGGAATAGAGCAGCAGCGCAGCCAAGACTGTTCTTTGGCGTAGAAGTGATAGTGGTTGTTGTGCCTGTGCCAGTCTGCTTAGGGCTGCAGCTACCTGTGCACGTGGCTATGCCCTGAATGGAAAAGGCCGTGTGCTGAGTGGGCCTGCCATTCAGGCTGCTGGACGGTACTTCTACATCGACGCAGACGCCTTCCGGGATAAGGAGCTCCTGACCAAGCTATCGCCGCCAGAGCCTGTGCCAGAGGCGCCGCGGCGAGCTGTTGAGGGCAAGTAGGTAAGAATGAAGCTGCATAAGAATCAGGTGTTGGCCACAGCCGCCTGTGCCATATGCATTGAGAGTTGCAGTCTGAGGTTGACTTTGAGAATGACATGAGAGTCTGAGCAAAGTCTGTGAAAAGCTCTGGTGTTAAAGCAGGCTGTCTGGGAGTGCTTAGGCAAGATTAGGCAAGAGGCGAACTCATGCATGCCCTTCTATTCCAAAGTGCACAATGCATGACAGGCAATGCATGATCAGCATACCTGTTGGGCTAGGATGCCCTTGTTGGTGGTTGCAGCTTAGAGCTGCCTGATGATGAACGGCGCGGTACTTGCCCTAGCAGCACAGCATGTGCTCATTGGCTTTTAGCAGCCCTGTCACGGCCTGCAGAGTCTTTGCAGTAGTCACATGTAAGGAGGAAGGGAACCCGCTTGTGACGTTCTTGATATGTGACGTTCTTGTCCTAAACACGCAACTGTCAATGACAGCAACAGTGTTTCTGTGACATTCAGGGCACACTGCTGCGACTGCTTGGCTGGAGCCTTTGCCTACAAGGTGTCTTGCACATTGTGGCCGACAACTTGTGTGTCTATAGCACTAAATACAGAGGCGACGAAGGCTGTTGGACAACAAAGCTGCACTGTCTACATAAGCCATGCCCATTCATTGGCTTGACCTCATCTGGGCACCTCACCCTTCACCCCACACCGTCGAGCTCTGCTGACGCAGATGCGCGGCACTTGCCAGAGCTGTCAACGAGGTCGCCACTGTAGGCTGTACGCTGTGGCAAGGCCGCGCACTGCTGCACGCCGCGGTGCAGTCAGAATGCAAGGCTGCCTGCAATGCAGGCCGCTGCAGGTGGCCAGGGCGGGCGTGAGCCGGCCCTGCACTTGGCGCACGCCCACACCGAGCCCTGCTCGCCAGCAGGGCGCAGCAACAAAGGGATCAGTGCGCAGCTGGCGCACCGCCGTGTCAGCGCGGCGCGCTGTGCCCGCCTCGCACCAGCTGAACATGGACGCACCCAGCGCCGCGTCCGAGACCGGACTGGGGCACGTGTTTGTGTCGCTCTTCCCAGGTGCTCGGCTGTGCTCGGCTGCCAGCGACAGGGCTTGTGCGCCCAAACCGCTACGCTCATGGGTCCTCCAATGCCAGTGCCGCCGCGACGCAGGGCCGATGCGGTACACCGCGTCACTGCTGATGCCGCTGTCTGCGCTGCTGTCGATTGGGGGCGCGCTGTATGGCCACCAGCTCGCCTACTACCTCGCCAGCCTGCTGCCCCTTGCGCAGGCACGGCCCAGCTAACCCCGGGCAGGAGCAGGCCTCCTCACGTGCTGCCCTGTCACTGTCGCTTGCTTACCTAGTTGTTAATCCAACGCAAGGCTCGTAAAGCTAGAGGTGCCTCGTGAACTGGACGTGAGTAGTGCGCAACCCCAGCCAGACATAGTGCTTTTGAGGCTGTGCATATCCGCATAAGGGAACAAGTGCAAGCCAGCAAGGAGCTGCGAAGTAGTAATGGTGCTGCCGGCGCGTGCGCGTGCGGCCGTCTGCCGACGTGAAACCCGGAGGCACAGAGTGGCTCGGCGTGCTAGCTCATCGCCCACCACAACTGGCAACGAGCAGAGCCGGCTGCGAGGCGTTTTCACACTCGCCTGGCCGCAGGTGGCGGAGGCGCTGCCACCCTTCAACCCTTCAGTATACCTCGCCTGGCCGCAGGTGGCGGAGGCGCTGCTGCCCTTCAACCCTTCAATTAACCTCGCCTGGCCGCAGGTGGCGGAGGCGCTGCCGCCCTTCAACCCTTCAATTAACCTCGCCTGGCCGCAGGTGGCGGAGGCGCTGCCGCCGGCGGCGCTGCTGGGCCGCGCGTTTGCGGCGTACCCGCGCGCGGGCGCGGCGGTGCTGGATGCGGCGTGCGCGCTGGCGGGCGTCGCGTTCGCGTTCGTGGTCATGCCCGCCGGCGACGTGCTCCTGGGCCGCGACCTGCAGGGCAGCGTGTCCTCGGTGCGCGCGCGTGGCCACGCGAGCTCCCAAGCCCTAACTCAGTTGTTTTTCGACCATTTTCAAGTGACGTGGCGTGGCCGACCACCACCAAAGCAATATATGCAGATGTGCTTACCTTGCGGTGCCAAGAGCCCTGGTGTGGAGGTGCAAGGAGCAGGCAGGCGGCAGGGTCTTGGGGGGTCCCACATCTGTGCACCGTGTGCTGTCGCTGCCAGCGGTGGGCAGACGGTCAGGCCGTGGCCTCTTCCGGTGCGCAGGCGGGCGGCGGCGGCCCGGAGGGCGCGTACCGCGCGCTGCTGTATGCCTTCGCGGCGCTGCACTGGGCGGTGCTGCTGGCGGGCTGCGCGGCGGCGCCGCACGTGCACCCGCTCGCACTGCTTGGTGCGAGGCCGTATTGATTGCCAAGGAATAGGGTCAGTGGGTACAAAACCTGGCCATTCCTAAGCACAAGCTGTGTCAGGCTCTCATGGAGGCTCTCATGAACGTGCTTCGACTCGCATGCACGGGTTTGCTGGCGCGCGCATGAGGCATGCTGGGGCTGCTTGTAGCGGAGGGACGCGAGGAGGACCCACAGGGCGTGCATATTGCCCTGCATGGGCGCATATGCAGTCACATGCATTTGCACTGAAGCTTTGACAAGGGCTCGTTCAAGTGTGTGCAGTGAGGCTGTGCACTTTGTTGGCCCTGACAGCCATACTCTGACAGGCCTCCTGCACAGCCTCGACATCGACAGGCCTCGCGCACAGCCAGACACTGACATGCCGGTGACCTGTCTTGCCTGTCACTGCCCGTGGCTCCTGTTAGACAGGGCTGAGGTGCCTGCCTAGCAGCCTGCGACAGCGCACTTCTGCTGATCCGCTGCATGCCTCCTGTTGGTTTGCCATCCCGCTGGGCCAGCCTCTGGACGACGCATGGTCACACGCGCGCAACGCAATGGGCCCCATGACACTAAACGCCGCCCTGCCCAGCAGGCCTCGCGGCGAGCCTGGGCACGGGCACGAGCCTGATGCTGACCGTCGCGCACGAGCTGCTGCACAGCCCGCGCGCGCTGGACAAGGCCATGTGCAACCTGCTCTTGGCGCGCCGCCCTCCGCCCCGCCGCGCCAGAGCGCCCGGCGCTCCTGTGCTTTGGCCAGTGGCTACACGGCTTTGCCGGCATGCCCGCGGGCCCCTGCTGATCACGGTTGCGGGGTGTGAGGCCTGCTCATGAATGATCCGTTGTATACTTGCGCTCGACACGTGCGTGCCCGCGCGGCTGTGACACTGCGCATCCAAGGCCTAGCGCCCGCGTGAGGCGACGGCCGCGCGCGCAGAGCGCCGCGGGGTACATGCACTGGAGCTGCTCGCACCTGGCGCACCACCGCAAGGCGCGCGCCCTCGCCTCAGTGGATGGACGGGCCGGCCTGACAGCCCACATGGTCGCTTTAATGCCAGACACTGCCTGCTGGCGCCGTCGAGGGTGACAGACACTCGTGTCGTTGCCTGCACCTGACGCACCACCGCTCGGTGTGCGCCCCTGCCTCCGTGGATGCAGAGGCTAAACGAAGCTCCAAAAGTGCCTGTGGGCGGGCTGTGCCCCCGCCAAGCGCCCCCAGTGCGCCCGCTCGTGCCTGCGAGCTTGGCAGACAGCCCCGACAGTGCATGCGCCTGGCGCACCGCTTTGAATGCGCTGCCTATGCTGCGACGCCTAGAAGCAGAGGCCGAGCTCTGGGTGTTGCCGTCTGTGCAGACGAAGCCTGCCATTGTTGCCGGGCCTGGTGCAGGCGGCGGCACGCGAGCGAGCCGCCGCATGCAGGCCGTTCGCCTCCCGCCCGGGCGCGCGCCGAGCCTGCCGCTGACCTTCACCCTAATTCTGCCACACGGCGCAGGTGGCGACGCCGGCGGACGCGCAGTCGGCGCGCCTGGGCGAGTCGCTGTACGCATTCCTGCCGCGCAGCGTGGTCGGCAGCCTGCGCGAGGGCGTGGCCATGGAGGCCGCGCGCCTGGCGGCGCGCCGGCGGCCCTTCCTGTCGCTCCACAACCGGCGCGCGCCCCCCGCCGCGCCGCGGCGCGGCGCGGCGTCGCCGGGCCGGCGGGCGGGGCGTTAGGCGGGGCGTTAGGCAGGGCGCGCCGGGCATATGCATCTGTGCTGGCGGCAGCGCACGATGCTGCCTGTCTGCCTCCCGCGCGCATCCCGCGCGCTGCGCGCCTGCGGCCGCGCCGCCTGCCTGCCGGCCCTCTTGCTGCATGCGTACCAGCACGCCTTGTCCTCTTGGTGCGGTGTCGTCTGGGCTGAGGGCGGGAAGGAGGCGACAGGCGTGCAGGTCGCACACAGCCCAATATGCAGTCCACGAGCCCACACCTCACGCATCCAAGCTGGAGCAGCGTCCAATGGCCCCACGGCGCGCGCGCGCAGCGTGCTGACCTGGGTCGCTGCGCCGGCGGGCCTGCTGGCGGCAGTGGGCGCGCTGTGGGGCGCGCCGGCGGCCGCGCTGGGCGTCGCGCAGGCGGCGGTCGCCATCCTGCTGCTGGAGGACGTCAACTACGTGGAGCACTACGGCCTGACACGCGCGCGCGCGCCCTCCGGCATGTGCGCCCCGCCCTGCCCTGGCATGCGCGCCCCGCCCTGCCCCGGCATGCGCGCCCCGCCCTGGGCGCGCCCGCGCGCCGCCTCCCCAGGGCGGGCAGGTGGGCGCCGTCGCCGGGGCGCGAGCCCGGGCGCTGGCGCGGGGAGGTAGGGGCCTGGGCGGAGGGCGGCGTAGCGCTGGGCGTGCCGGGGCTGTGAGGCGTGTCCAGCTCGGCGGAGGGTGCTGCGCGAGCGCCGCGAGCCTGCACTGCTCGCATGCCTGACAGCACGATCCTGCCTTGCGCGTGTGTCGCGGCATGGCGTGGTCATAAGCCTCCGCCCACAAGAGAGAAACGCGGCACCTCCAGCCCCAAGAAAGGAAGCGGCGCGGCCGCGGGCGCGCAGGTATGCGCGCCAGGATATCGCACACTCCTGGAACGCCAACTGGCTCTTCAGCAACGCGTGCCTGTTTCGGCTGCAGCGCCACTCGGACCACCACGCCAATGCCGCGCGGCCGTACCAGGCGCGCTCGGCGCCCCGCCGTGGCCCCCCGCCCTGCGGACGCCTGTCCGCAGAGCCGAGGCGCGCAGGGCTCCTAGACGCCCGGTGGGCGCCGTTTGCGCGTCGCTCTTGCTTGGATGTGTGGTGCAGCCTATGCGTTGATGGGGTTGCAACGCCATCATGGTGGCAGCGGCACTGCCTTCCCGCATTGCGGCAGTCCTCATGCGTTGGCCATGCGGCAAGTCGCAGCCCCATGCAGCCGGACATTCAGCACGCTTCAGCCGTCGCGACACTCTGCCACTGGAAGCAGCTGCCTGCAGATTATTTTCTCAAATAGATGGACGACGTCACCTGCTCGCTTTGATGCAGCTGCAGAGCATGCGGGCTGGCCAGCCGCCTGTACAACGTGATGTGGTGGCTGGGGCATGCTCGAGCTCGGTGGGCACACATGCGCACTCTCGTGGCGGCGCTGACGCGCGCCCGCCGCCCAGCGCAGGAGCTGCGCGACACGCCAGCCGCGCCGCAGCTGCCGGCCAGCTACCCGGCGATGCTCGTCCTGGCGCTCGTGCCGCCGCTGTGGGCCATGGTCATGGACGCGCGTGTCGCCGCACTGCGCTCCGAGCCATAGCGCCCGGCAAAAGCGTCCGCACTGCGCAGGCCGCCGCCGGGTGCCTACACCCTGCGCACTGGAAGCGACTCCAAGGCCCACACACTGCCCCCGAGCCCTTCGCTGGCTTCAACCTTGGCTTCAGTAGCTTCGGCTCCCTATCAAGCATGTACCCATGAGCCAAGCTGCAGTGGGTGATGCGGTTGGCGCGGAACCTGTTGTTATATTATCTGTAAAGCATGCCCCTGTACAATAGGTCTGTGCATGTATATGTTTTGGATGCAAGTCGCGGTGTGGGCAGCACCTCGCGTCATGGTGCCACCGCGCTCTCGAGCGGCTGCGGGTCGCTCCTGCAGAGGTGTTGCTACGCCCGTGGGCCCGAAACTCGTTGGCCAGCCGCACAGCCGCCCCGGCTTTCGCTCAGAACTGATCGCACTGTCTGCGCGCTGCCCTGCCCTGCCCTGCACCGCTGCTGGGAACTTGCTCACATCTGGCGGCCTGTGCACATCTAACATCTCTTTTGCCCTCTTTGCGCAGCCTTCTTGTTGTGCGATGATGCGCCGGCGTCTGTGGGTGAATCGCATGTGCATTTCTCTTAAAGCATAATATCCTCAGTGCAACAACCAGCTCGTCACCCAGAGCGCACTCGGCAATGTGGCCTGGGCGCCCAACGGCAACATGCAGCTGTTAGCACACTATGATGTAGGGCTATAAGTACGTTTTGCACGCGACCCCTGGCACGCACAGAGCCGTCTCACCCAAACAAGCCGACCAAAGCATACATGGCCGACAGCCTGGCCATGTCCTGACAGGCGGAGGCAGTATGGGGCTGGCCTAGCAGGGCCCAGTGAGGCAGCCGCAGACCGCGGCAGTACAAGGCTGCCACAGCGGGGTGGAAACATACAGCCATGCGAACGAGTGCCCCATCTGCCAATGCGACCTGTCCTCTGCTCTTCTCATGCGCAAGCAGACCAGAAACTGTCTGCGCTCAACGACCTTTCTAGGAGCGGCGTGCGCAGCAACACGCTGACGCCAGACGCTCTTGAAAACTTGCCGCAAGTCACGTACCGTACCATACCCCGCCAGCATTCATGCGGACCAACCAATTCACTGCATGCAAGCCTCACCTCGTGTACACGGCACTCTCCTGCATCCTCAAACCCGCTGGGGAGGGGACATAACAGTAACATTATGGTCAGCGGGCTTGGTGGACAGCTTGCGGAAAGCACGCGCGGATGTGGCGCAGCCGTCCCGCACGCACCCAAGATCGCGGCACTAGCCCCCAATAACGCAGCGTTTCATAAAAGCAGTGGCTCCATGCATGCGCACCGAACAAACAGTGCGAGGGCCCTGGCGTCCCGCAACAGGGAGCAGAGGCCTCGGCCCGAAAAAAGTCAACACAGCGGACCAAAAGGTGCCGCGTAAAGGCTGGCGCGCTGACATGGAGCGCACAATACCAGCCCTGCCGAAGGCGCCACTTATGAGGCCAATTACCGCCGTGCAGCCTCAGCAGCCAAATAAAAAAGAAAATACGCCTGCACAGCCGCCAAAGTAGTAGGGACCGCCGCCTGCCCAGGAAACAAAACCCCTGCCTTACTACTTTGCGCCGTGCCCTGCCGGGCGCTTCATG